>Ga0181529_10000007_pt1 | contig 241936 bp, 187 predicted proteins | sample PEATcosm2014_Bin_36_FD_119763 | JGI IMG/M metagenome (GOLD analysis project Ga0181529, IMG submission 119763) | Peatland microbial communities from MTU Mesocosm Facility, Houghton, MI, USA - PEATcosm2014_Bin10_30_metaG | ecosystem: Environmental > Terrestrial > Soil > Wetlands > Peat | place...
AAAATGACCGTCCGAAACCGAACAGGAACGTCCGGAGATATTCGACTGAAGGCTTGCACGTGGCTGTGCGGAAAGGTGTGCAATCGCAAATGCACCGAGGCCGATTACTCCCCAAATGTCGCCTTCGCGCAAGTCTTCCGGTGTAAGAACGCTGAAAAGGCGGGGACACGACCCATTCTTCGCTTCCCATCTGGCCCGTAGAATTTGACGGCCGCGATCCGATGGAGAAAGCGGCTATGTTTGGGGCAAAGAATCGTATTTTCCAGCAAACGGCAAGGTCCATGCTTTGCGTACTGTGGCACACTGAGCGCACACCGCAACTGGATCACCAAGAAGACTGATTCGGCTTGCCAGGATTGGATCTGTTGATGGCCAGTTAGCCTACCAGGTGGTTAGGCCACGATAAAACCGCTTGTCGTCTGTCTCGCTGGTTTTGTCAAGACTCGCCGTATTTCGGACGGAGAGATTGCGACCGGGGACAGCAATGTCGGGTATGGCCTAAACCGAGAACAAGAACTTCCACTCAAAAAAGGAACAAACACTGTCCGAACAACCGGGACCACCTCACAAAAACGCGCTCTCAAACAACAAAAACTATCCAAACAATCAGGACTAACTCAGATGTATACTGAGGCATCAAATTAGATCCAAATATGTGGTTAAATTCTCCTCAAGGACAGGTTCCCTCCATGATCACTCGGTTCTTGTGTGGCTTGGTTCTCATTGGTTCGATAGTCTGCTCGTCATCCGCTCAAAACACGTCCGTCGCCTGGAAGCGGTGGCAGCATTTGCAGCACGGCGTTGCCGTCAGTGGATGGTTCTCCGAAAGCGGAAACTACTCCCTTCCACAACTCCGGGCCTACACTACGCCGGCCGACATTGAGCACATCCGCCAACTCGGTTTCGATCACATCCGCATTCCTGTTGCTCCAGAGATCTTTCAGTGCGAGGCAAGCTGGGACTCCTGCGAGCGAATCCTGTTTCTTGATCAAGTGATCCAGCAGGCTCTCTCCGTCGGGCTTTACGTGATTCTCGACTTCCATCCCAACCCGCAATACACGCATCAGATGATCGCCAACGGCCAAGCTGCCGAGAAGTATCTCCGTCTCTGGGCGAAACTCGCCGACCACTATGGCGCAATGGATCAGGATCGAATCGTTCTCGAGGTCATGAACGAGGTCAGCGTCAACGATCTCTACGCCTGGCACGGTCTGCTTCAGCAGTCCATCGAGGTAATCCGGCATCGCGCGCCTAACTCCACCATCGTTGTCCAGGGTGCTGGTTACTCCGACATCTGGGATCTGGTTCAGTTGCCTGCCTTTGCCGATACCAACCTCATCTACGATTTCCACTATTACGAACCGCACATCTTCACCCATCAAGGAGCGACGTGGGGATTGGATTACTGGCTCGACGTGCATAACCTGGCTTTCCCCGCATCGGAGAAGAATGTTGCGGAAGCCATCGAGCACACCGAGTCGCAGGAGGCTCACTGGAGGCTCCTGCAATACAAGGAAGATCACTGGGATGCGGACCGCATAGCCAGCGACATCGGATTCGCCGCCCAGTGGGCGCATGACCGCAACGTGCCTCTGATTTGCGACGAGTTCGGGGCCTACCGCAACTTCTCAGCGCCGGAAGATCGGGAGCGCTGGCTGACAGCCGCCCGCACAGCCTTTGAGAAGAACCACATCGGCTGGACTATGTGGGATTATCAAGGTGGATTTGGCGTGGTCTACAAGGAAAATGGCGCTGTTCGCGACGATGACATGGTTCTGCGCAGTCTCGGACTCAAAAAGTAGAGTTGCGCTTGGAGCCGTAAGGACTTTACCACGTAGAGTATTTGGTGCCGTCAAGACCGGTCCGCTGTGATTTGGTATACACGTCGAAGACGCTCTGCCCGCCGAAGGAATCCGACGAGGGATCATCCTGCATCGACCGGTAGCCCCACTCGGCTGTTCCCGTCATGGGGTCAACCGGGATGCGGCGCAGAAACCGGACCTTCTTGCCTTGAATATCCACTCCCTTCACTAGCGTTTCCAGGTCAGGCGGATAGCCATTGCTGTCCACCTTGATCTGGAATGCGCCCCGGTCGGCCGCGTCTTTATACCTGTCGATCGCTTCGCGCATCTCCCACAGATCGCGGCGCAGCAAGCGCTCCTTCTCCCGCTTTGCATTGACCAGCACTGATGTTGTTGCCGCAGAAGCCAGGATGGAGAGAATCGTCACGGTGACGATCAACTCAACCAGCGTCATGCCACGCTCGGCGCTTCGACGGACCTCAAACGAGGAATCAATCCGCATCAGTATGACTCCCTGGCTGGTCTATTGATGCTATTCCGGCATTGCCCTTTTTAGATCTTTCCACCCGATCAGAATAAAGCCTTTGTCCTTTAGAAACATTTGGAATTCAGGACTGCTCACCACATCCAGATCGTTTTGTCGCCACTGCGCGCCCCAGTTGGGATGATCCCAGGTCATGGCATGCAGTTCTTCGTCGTTATACCCGAGATGGACACTCAGCAAATACACACCGGGCGGAAGCGCGTCCAGAGTCTTCTCGTAGGCGCTCAGCCAGTCCTTCTTCGCCAAGCCGGGTTTAATCTCCAATTCGCGATCCACCGGCACATTCGCCAAGTTAACTTCCATACCGCCGAACTCATAGACGCCGGGCTTCTGGGTCGCCATGCCTCTTTGCTTCACAATTTCATTGGGCACCATCACCGGGAGTCCGTACTCCTGGCCCATCTTCCAGTAGCTCTGAAACAGGGCGGGAGTAAGCATCATGGTGCGCATATGGTTGTCCAGATGACTGATGGGCATTCCCGCCCGCTTGGTCAACTCGATCTGGGCGCGCGCCTCTCCCTCTACCTCTTGCGGCTTGGCATGCTGCGCCACGTAGAGATAGCTGCTGGATAGATAACCTCCAGCGTCGGTGAGTCCCGACCCTCCCTGCAAAACGGAGACAGGGCGCCAACGGTAACTCGACCAATCCGCGTTGAGGTCCAGACGAACACCCAGGTCCACGTTGGGATGACTGCGTGACCAGCGCAGAACTTCGGGGAACCACGGTCCTGGAACCAGAATCCCGGCAGAAGTCACCCACCCCTTTTCCAACGCCTCAAAGCTGGCCTTGTCGATGGAGTGCGCCATGCCCAGGTCTTCCGCCTGAATGATGAGCAGACGCGCGTTCGGCGTATTGCTTAACTTCTCGGCCACTGATTGCACCTTCGCTGGCAGCGCTTGCTGCGCTGCACCACAAAGACACACACCAAAAACAGAGACACTAAGAATGCCGTTTCTCAAGAAGAGTCTCATTCAAGTTCCCTATTCAATACATAGTATCTTCTGCGAGAAGGCGTGGTACAAGAGAAGTCCAGTTTCAACGGCAGAGAAAAGCGCGAAGTGGGTTGTCTGTGCGCGGATATTGGGCAGAAACGAGCGGCAATTTACTCGGTGATGTGTCTACCCCATGGCACGGAACTGAGCATTGACATAGATGGCAAGGTCGCCCCCGAAGAGACTGCCCAACTGCTAAAGTTCACACTGCTCGATTGTCGGCATTCCTGAGTGTTCTTTCCCGCCGCAGCTTAGACAACTGAAGGAGTCCGAACGCCACGATAAGCAATACGCTACCGCGCCAGGGGCTACAAAGAACTGGGGTTGGTCCACCGAAACAGGTGGCGATCCAGCGGAACAAGAAGAGTCCAACCATAGAAATGGCGATCCGCTTATTGATCCTAAGATCGAGCAGGTAGATTGGGAATCCAAACACAAAGCTAATCGCCATTACAAGCTCATTGATTCGGCTCAAGTCGAGTCCTAGTGCGGCGATTCCTCCCCAAGCAGTGTCAACCAGCATAATGAATCCGCCGATCAGCACTAGGATGTCAACCCGATGTCTCATGGAATGTGTTGTCAATGACATGAATTCCCCCATGGAGCGATAACCGATGTGAAGTAAATGCTGATTTGTTGGTCAGCGCTTATCTCGCTAGTGACATTTGCTGGCGGAGCCGCCGAAAGCCAACTGTGGCCCATCGATTGAGCCAGGGACTTCCGCCTGGTGTTCACTGCGTTGCAAAGTTGTTGATTGCAGGACTGCAATTGAGCGTTATAACCGTTGAAATTCGATCCTGCAGTGAGTCCGGCCTGAGCGTAGCAAGCGTCATGGGCCATACAAGCTGCGTCGGTGGGATTGATCGGTGTCCCTGAACCTCCCGACCCACACCAATTCCCGTAGGTCCAAAGACCATGAACAGGCACCTGACCGAAGCCATTACCACCACCGCCTCCATTGCTGCTATTACCGTATGCGTAGACGGACGGACCGCTAAGATCAAAGTAAGAAAACAAATTGGGCAGGCTATCAGCTTGAGACTGGCTCGGATTGTCACCATCGTTGTTGGTCACGCATACCGCAATGCCAGCGCTACAACCACTGGTAGGAGCGGGATCAGTTGGAAATGGATTCCAAGGGTCGTTTCCGGACCCGAAGCCGACAAAGCAACCGGTGTTTGTAGCATCACTCCCAAGAGACGTGCAATCATCCAATCCAGAGGGATCCACCGAGCTCACGGGCTGGTTCTCCACATACGCATACCGATTCATCGACTGTGGATCAGCAATATTCACCGCCCCCCAACCCAGAGGGTCCGGTGATAGCCACCGTCCCGCCGACGGATCGTACTTGCGGAAGAGAAAGTCGTAAACGCCCCCGCCTCCTACAGCCGTGGCAAGGTCCTGATCCTGGCCCGTGAAACTGCGGTCGGGGGTTGCGCCTGACGCGGCGTATTCGTTATATGTCTCGCCAAAGGGAGCGTACGCTTCCTTCGAGTAGACGGCATGCTGCCAAGTGGTAGCCAACCTGCTCGATCCGAGCCAGTCCTTGTGACGGATAAAGTTCACGCCACTTGCATTGTAGATCGCGGTGCTGCCGCCAGGAAGCGGAATCGTTCCCTTCACCAGGCTACCGCTATACTCGGCCAGCATGGCCCCGGAGGGGCGGAAGACGAATTGTGTATAGGTCCCGCCTACAGCCTTTTCGACTAGACGGCCCAGCGCGTCGTAGGTGGCTGTGGTCGAGTTCACGCTGATGGGTTGGTTCAAAGCATTCCAGGTCAGCGTGGCAGGCGTACTGGTCAGCTGGTTGCCGTTCAAGTCGTAGCTAGCCGTTACGCCGCTCGACACCTGGTTGGTGACCGTGCTGTATGCCGCATGGTAAGCTGTGCCGGTGTCGCCAGCCGGTACCGTTTTATAGATGTTGCCGAAGGGGTCGTATGTGAACGTCTGTGCCCAGGTAGAGTTACCACAATTGACCGAAGCGATGCGGTTCAGATCGTCCGATGTGTAGTTGCAAGTCTGACTCTTTGGAGTCGGACTGCCGTCGGTGTAGACCATCTGGTGCAGCGATCCGTTGCTGTTCCAGGTAAGGGCGGTCGACACGGTATATGCGCCCGAGGAAGGGTTGATACTGTACGTCAGATTCGTGGGCCGATAGGTGTTGGGGTCGTAGGTAAAGCTGTCCACGTCATTGGCCAACCCGGTACTGGCATTGCCATAGGTGATGCTGGTGGGCAAACTGGCGGCGTTGTACGCTGTTGCTGTGGTGAGGTTATTCGTGCCGTCCATGGCTGAGTATGGCCGTCCTTCGGGGTCGAGCCCAAAAGTGAGATTGGGGATTCCAATGGAGGAGCCGCCGAGCGAGGCGGAGATGGCGCCTACAACCCCGTTAGGGTAGTAGGTATCCTGCGTGAGGAAATATCCCCCGGAATGCGGCGTCGATTCCCACATTTGCGAAAGAACGCCGCCGGCCATCGCGCCGGAAGCGACCGGAGTGGCGCTGAAGTAGATGTCAGTCAGCTTGGAGGCACCTGTGAGCGGCGTGGAAGTATAGGCCTCAGCTACTGTCCCTGTGACGTTCTGCATCGGAATTGTTTGCTGCGTGGGAATTGTTTGATTGTATGTGGCCGCATCGTAAACCCAAGTGGTTTGCGGCGTCACGCCAGAATAGGGACCGGACACCACTTTCGACGATAGCTGCCGGTGAAGCAAATCGTAGGTAAAGCAGGTTACATTCTGAGCGTTGTCAACCGACTTGATGAGATCGCCTGGCGAAGAGCCGCTGCACGTGCCGGACGAATCGGAATCGTACGTGTACGATTCGAGCGCGTTCAATGGCCGTTCGCAATGGCTGTGGCGGCGATCCGTTCCACGACCGACAATTTGTGCGCTGGCGAGAGGTGGCTATAGCGGGCCGACATCGTGATCATCTTGTGCCCTGCCGGTTCCTGGATCTCCTTGATCGTGGCTCCGGCCAGCTTTTGCGCCCAAATTCGGCCTGCGTCCGCTTTACTGCGCCATAATCTCATTGCACTTGCAAAAAGTTCCTTTGAGGGAAACGTTCTCTCATCAAACAATAATGATACTATATGTATTGATAGTTCCCTTTAATGGAACAAAACCGACATGAAGAATCACCCCATAAAGTCGCTCGGTCCACAGACCGCTCTCCTTTTCGTTGAACTCAACGAAATGAGCAAGGCCACGTTCAATCTCCGGGACGTGGAAGAGATCACCGGCCTGCGGGGCTCTTCGGCGCGTACACTCATTCACAAAGCCGAAAAGCGGGGTGTCGTCACTCGTCTGCGCCCCGGCCTGTACAACCTGGTTCCGTTTGAACTGGGCAGGGCGACGGAATACGTGGGCGACCCCTACGTCATCGGCAGAGAATTGTGCGGCGGGCAGGACTACTTCCTCTCTTACGCCTCGGCGATGGAACTGCATAGGATGGTCACCCAACCTCAACTCACCCTCTACGTCAGCTCGACCGTCCGCAAACCGTCGCGAACGATACACGGCTACGAATACCACTTCGTCGCGGTGAAGCCGGAGCACTTCTTTGGACTCACGCAGGTCTGGGTCACCAAACAGCAGGCCGTCATGGTCAGCGACCGGGAGCGAACCATCGCCGACGGCCTTCGCCATCCGCAATACGCCGGTGGCGTCCCAGAAGTTGCCAAGGCGCTCTGGATGAGCAGGAGTGAAATCAATATCTCCCGTCTGCTCGAATACACACAGCGTTTCCAGTCTGGCGCGCTTACCCGGCGGGTTGGATTCCTGTTGGAACTCTACAAAATGGCATCGCCGGAGCAGCTCGCAGCCCTGCGTACGACGCTTAGTTCAACCTATGACCGACTCGACCCGACACTCCCGAAAGTCGGCCCCTATCAAGCGCGCTGGCGTTTGCAGCTTAACATTGAATCCGAGGAACTTGAGGCGATTCGTCACACATGATCCCGCAACGCAATCTCTCCCTGCTGGCGAACCGGCTGCATAAAGAACACGGTGGCCGCCGAATCCCTGAATCCGTGCTGGAACGTGACTATTGCCTGGCATGGTTTCTGGCCGAATTGAGCCAAGGTCAACTCGGAAAGCTTCTCATATTCAAAGGCGGCACGGCGCTCAAACGCTGCCACTTCGGCGACTACCGTTTCTCCGAAGACCTCGACTTCACCCTTGCTCGGGTTGCGGATTTCGCAGAGATCCGGGATTGCCTGGAAGAGGTCTATCAACGCGTCGCCCAGGCATCCGGGATTCGTTTTGCCTTTGATCGGGAAGACCGGCAGAGCCATGTCAACAGCCACACATTCTATCTTGGCTACCAAGGGCCACTCCCGAATCCGAATACGGTCAAGGTGGATATCACCATCTCGGAAACCGTGCTCTTCCTCGTCGAGCAACGAGAGGTTTTGCGAGCTTACGAGGAGTTCAACGACATCCCCGAGGGCCGCGCTGTGGCCGTATACAGCCTGAACGAGATCGCCACTGAAAAGGTAGTCGCCCTTGGAGATCGGGCACGGAATGAACCCCGCGACCTCTACGATCTCTGGTTCCTCACCACCCACGCTGGAGTTGAACTCCATCTGTTGCTTCCGGCAATCGAGGAGAAACTCCGCTTCCGGAACAAGGAGATTACCGGCCTACAATATCGAATCGTCGCCAAAGAATCGCGGCTCAAATCGCTGTGGAATAGTCGGCTCGGTCATCAGATGGAAACTCTGCCTGAGTTCGACACAGCGTTTCGCGCTGTCCGTCGAGAGCTGCGCCAAGCAGACCTGCCTTGAGAACGTTTCCGTTTCGTGTGACCCATCAAACTGGTAGGTATTCCCCGCTTGCCGCTCAGAAGAATTTGAAAGCGCGTTCTGATTCCGGTGCCTGACTTTCAGAACTAAGTTCAAACCGATTTGTGCCCACTTTGTGCCTGAATATGTCGCTTCTGGCGATTTGAGTCATTCCTGAGTCTGCCAGATTCATGGGCCGCGATGTAGATTTCGCATTAGATATGTTCGCGTTCGACTCCTGGCCTGTTGAAGCAGTACAAGCGCGCTGGCGTTGTGTGCCGCAGGTCTTCGAGGAAGATTCCGTCATGCGCCGCGAATCTTTAGTGGACGAACGTTTGACCGATCGCTTCCGCATTGCACGAACCGTTTTGACCGGACGGCACGAATGGAAACCTAGAGGATTTACCGTTTTGCTGGTCCTAGAAGGCTCCTGCTCTGTCTTGACGGAGCAAGAGGAGCTTAAGCTCTTCCAATATGACCGCATCGTTGTTCCTCACGGATTGGAGACGCTAGAGATTTTCCCGCATAGCAATGTGGTCCTCCTTGAGAACGGTTCGCCGGACGTCACTCAGGGATCTTTTGACCCGGCGGTAGAGGTGGTCAGTCATGCAAAATGCACCAGGTAATCGAAGAGTTGAGTGGATGCAGCCGAATCACTCGGCGGGAAAGGAGAGTATGCGTCTGACCTACGCACCTGTAAAAATAGTTTGATCTGTGTTGGACTCTTCGTGGTTGAAGAGTCTGGAGTTGTAGTTCGTCAACGTAGCCGCCAGTAGGTAGCTCGTTTGGCTGGATTGTACTGGAGGAGCAGGATGGGGTGAAGTGAATTTTGTCGCAGTCAAGTGATGGCTTTGAGCACGCTGGTCCGGTATTTGAAGAAACAGTCTGTTGAGCGGCGGTTGAGTAGTAAAAGCATGGCCGGAGAGAGTCGACCGCTGGCGGCGGAACTGGCTGCGGCGTCGGTTTCGGCAGCAACAGGGACCCCACCTGCTCGACGCTGGGCGATCTGTCGCTCGTCGATCAGGCCACCGACTGGCCGCAGTTGACCGCGCTTGTGCATATCGAGGCAGAGCGTTATCACAAAGCGAGCGGTAAGACCGAATGCGAAACCCGCTAATACATCAGCAGTCTTGAGCCCAAAGCCGGGCCGATCAACGCGGATATTCGCGAGCACTGGGGCAACCAAAACAGGCTACACAGGGTGCGCGACGTGGCCTTTGGCGAAGACCGAAGCCGCAATCGTGTCGGCCAGGCCGCACAAAACTTCTCCGTCATCACCCGCTCGCACTGACCCTGCTCAAACAAAACAAGACATCGAAACTCGGCACCAACGGAAAACGCCTCAAAGCTGGTTGGGACAATGACTACTTGGTCAGCCTACTCGGCATTTAGATGCGTCGGCCCTGGTCGTCATAGCGGCGTGCAATAAGGGATTCACAGCGGTCGACTACAATCAGTTTTTTCGAACACAAGGAGACGATACATGGCGTGTAAACCGGAAGTGCTCAAGAATGTCCCCCTCTTTGCTCTGCTCGACGATGAAGAGTCTGCGCTTCTGGCTAGCCAGGTCGACATGCAAACCTTCGCACCTCGCGAGCGAATCTATAAAGTTGGAGACCCCGGGGCCGCGGCCTACGTGATTATTTCGGGGAATGTGAGTGTCTTCACCGTGGACGACGACCAGCAGGAGGTGGTGGTCGACGAACCTGGAAAAGGCGAGTTCTTCGGTTTCGCTTCAATGCTCGAGCAGACAGCCCACCAGACCGACGCCATGGCGATCACGGAAACTGTATGCCTTGAGGTTTCATTCGACGACATCGCAGTCCTGCTAACCCAAAAGCCGATGGCGGGAATGGACCTGATGACCACGCTTGGCCGCCAGCTCCATTCCACCCAGGCATTGGTGCGGGGTCGCGCCAGCCGAAATCCAAATGACGTGATCGAAAAAGTGGAGACCACCGGAGAGCGAATTGCCGACCACGTCGCAAGGTTCGGCGGGTCCTGGACCTTTATTATTACGTTTGCCGTCTTGCTCTCGGTTTACACTGCGACCAATGTCCTCCTCGATAAGCAGGCGTGGGATCCGTACCCATTCATCCTTCTGAACTTGTTCCTTTCGATGCTTGCGGCGATACAAGCTCCCGTCATTATGATGAGCCAGAATCGACAGGACTCAAGGGACCGGCTGCGTGCCGAACTCGATTTCGATGTGAACAAGCGTGCCGAATCTGAGGTCCAGGGAGTGTCGCGAAAGATGAGTATGCTGGACCAAAAGATGGATGATATCGCGGACCTGCTTCGCAAAAGCGCATTGGACGGTCGGCCAGCGGGACAGTAGAAACGCTTTGTTTCAATTGACGAACAGACCGACGCACGTTTCCAGCCACTACCACGCACCGGTTTGCAGGTTCCGGTTGTGTTGTCGTCCAGCCGTACACGGTCCCGACCCGAGCCCGCCGGGGACCGTGTCAAATCGAAAACTTGCGGGAAGGGCGACATACCGGTACCGATCCTTCCTTCGACGAAAGACTGGCCGATTCTTGCCTTGCCTCAGACTTCGTGAAGCGTCTCGATGGGATCAATTTGCGAAGCGCGCCACAGAGGCACCGCCGCTGCCAACGCAACAATCAGCAACGCGCTCAGCGCTGATACCGCAAGAACAATGGGGTCGTGTGCACTGATGCCGAACACCAGGCTGCTGAGCCATCGCGAAGCGCCCCAGCTTCCTGTGAGCCCAACGACTAACCCGAGCGCGCCTAACATCGCGGCTTGTCTTCCAGTACGGCGTAAGATGGCCATTGTCCCCGCTCCCATTGCCATCCGAATGGCGATCTCCAGCCTCCGGCAACTTACCCAATAGTTGAAAACACCATAGCAACCGATGCTGGCCAGGATCACCGCAATCCCGGCGAATAGAACTAGCAGAATCGTGGTGAAACGCCGCTGGGTAAGTGTGGCGCTGAGCCACATATCGGCGGTCTTCAGCGATTGAATCGGAACGTTGCCGTCGATGGAAGCCAATGTTTGCCGCACAGTCGGAATCATGCTATCCGGATTACCCTTCGTCCGTATCATCACGACCATTGCGCCATCGACCCGCTGCATGGCCGGGAGATCGATCTCCGGCAAGGGCGGGCTGTCCAATCCTATCTGGGGCACGTTGGCGGAAACGCCGACGATTTCAAGGATGGGACCTTTCATATAAATGCCCACCAGTTATCGCTGTAAATCCCTTCTTGGACAAGAGGGGATTTACTTCTTCTCTTCGGCATAATTAAATGACGGCGGTGCAGCGCCTTCTTCCGCCCCAAATTGCTTATTCGGCTGATTCCCCATGCTCATTACGATGGTTGCACCGCCCGTCGTGTCTGCATGCCGGAACCAGACTTTCTTATAGGGCTTGCCGTTGAAGCTGACGGATTGAATGTACTTATTATTTGAAGAGTTGTGCTCGGCCTCAATAATCAATTTCTTGCCAAGACCAAGGTCAACCACTGCTCGATCAAACAACGGCGCGCCAAAAACATAATTTCCACTGACCGGATCTACCGCGTAGAATCCAAGCGCGCTAATCACAAACCAGGCAGACATCTGCCCGCAATCTTCATTCCCAGCCAGGCCATCCGGCTCATCGCTGTACATAGTTTCCAGCAAGCTCCTCACTCGCTCTTGTGTCTTATACGGAACCCCCGCATAGGCATAAAGATAGGCGATGTGGTGGCTCGGTTCATTACCATGTGCGTATTGCCCTACCATTCCAGCAATGTCCAAAGGCGCGTCGGTTGGCAATGTTGGAGGCTGGTTGAACAACCCGTCCAGTTTCGACACAAACTTCTTTTTACCTCCCATCATCTCGATTACCCCAGCCAAGTCATGCTGGATACCGAAAGTGGTTTGCCATGCGTTGGACTCGGTGTAGTCATGCCACTGCTTCGAGTGGCCCATCTCGATGGGATCGAAGGGCGTGGCCCAGGAACCATCTTTGAGTTTGGGGCGTAGGAAGCCCTTTTCGGCATCCCAATAATGCCGATAATTGCGAGAGCGATCGAGCAGCAACTTGGCATTCGCACCATCTCTTAATTTGGCGGCCACGTGCGCTATCGCCCAATCGTCATAGACGTACTCAATCGCTTTGGAAACCGACTCCCCTTCGAGATCGGCGGGGATGAATCCCAGCGACCGGTACCATTTCAAGCCGCGGTAGTCGTCCTCAAAGGCCCGCCTCTTCATCACCGTGTAGGCTTCTCGATAGTCGATGCCTGTGAAGCCCTTCATCAAGGCCTCTGCAATCACAGCCGCAGAGTGGTAGCCAGTCATGCAGCCGGTTTCCTTTCCCTGCAGCGGCCACACCGGAATCCCAGCGGAACTCTGCTGGGCCATGCGGATGAGGCTGTTCACCATATCCGGCACGCGGTCGGCATGGATAAGCGTGAACAGCGGATGCTCGGCGCGATAAGTGTCCCACAGTGAAAATGTCGTGTAGTTGCGCTGCCCTTTGGCAAGATAATGGATTCTGCCGTCCATGCCGCGATAGCGCCCATCCACATCGTCGAAGAGGGTGGGCGCCAACATGGTGTGGTAGAGCGAAGAGTAGAAAACCTTCTTGCGATCAGCGTTTGTAGTCTTAATCCGGATCTTGCCTAGCTCGTGACGCCAGCAGATCTCTGCCGCGCGTTGCACACCATCGAAGTCCCAGTCGGAAATCTCCGCGGCGAGGTTCCGCGCCGCGCCCTCAGCAGAGACACCGGAGATCCCAGCCTTGATTAGAATCTGCTCGCCCGCGTTCGTCTGGAAGTGCGCAACCAGCTTAAGATTCTTGCCGTGCGACTCCTCACTCGTGCTCTCCACGCGCTTTCCGTCGAGGTAGAAATCGAGTCGGTCGAAAGTCCGTGAGAACTTCAGTGCGATGTACATCTCACGTCCTTCGGCCCAGTCATGTGTCGCGTGTCCGGCATAAATCAGATCGTGGCCCTGCTGCCGCGCGCTACACCACTCAATGTTCTTAGGGAACTTCCCGTACGCATGGGTCAGGTCGAGAAGGATATGACTCGTCCCGCTGGCGGGAAAGGTATAGCGATGAAAGCCTGCATGTTCCGTGGCCGTCAACTCGGCACGCACGCCTGTGTCGTCCAGCACAACCGAGTAGTAGCCCGGATGTGCGTACTCGTTGGCGTGAGAAAAGCGTGACCGGTAGCCGGTCTCAGGATGTTGGCGGTCGCCCGGCTCCAGACGGACAGGACCGGTGCGAGGCACAACCAGGAAGTCGAGCAGATCGCCGCAACCCGTACCGCTCAGATGCGTATGACTGAAACCCATGATTGAGTCGTCGGAACGATGATAGCCCGAGCACCAGTCCCAATCGTCGTTAAAAGTATCCGGGCTCAACTGCACCATGCCGAAGGGCACCGATGCACCAGGGTAAGTGTGCCCGTGCCCGCCGGTTCCCAATGCAATATTCACAAAGGGCAACAAGTCTTCGGCTTCCGCATCGGAGTCGAGGCCTTTCGCATAGGTGCGCACTCCCGGGAATCCCGCTAGGGCGCCCCCGCCTAACACGGAAAGCCCCTGCACCACTTCTCGTCGCGTCCACAACTTTTTCTTCATAATCCCGTCCATTGCCTTCGAGGATTGCTCTCCCAATTCAGTTACGTTGAATATCGGCCTTGCGTGTCTATTTGGCAGGCAAATATAGCCTCAATGAGAATCAGCATTCTCGATGACTTGGACAGCCCTCCCGGAATAAATGACCTCCTTGTCCACCTTGGATGACACATTTTCTCCGGAGCCATGATTCGGGCCAACAAAGACAACGTTAAATCGAACTACCTGCGGCATTCCTGGATAGCTGCCGGATCGCTCGCCGATAGTAAGCGTTTTTGTTGCCTCGTTCCAGTGAACGGGAATAAGTGAACGCTCTCCTTGCTCGTATCCATATCCGTCTCCCGCATCGTCATAAAGGTCGAACTGTCCGTTGGCGCCGCGATACACTCGCAGTTCAATTGGATCGGTAGGCTTCTGATCGGCAAACTCGATCTCAGGACCGAGTGGAAGAATAGATCCCGCACGAACATAGACAGGTATACGATCAAGGTGGGCGTATGACTCAATTTGGCCCTCTGCAACGGATGCGCCGGTCCAGAAGTCATACCAGCCAGGACCATTCGGAAGGTAGACAGGGCGTGTGAGAACTCGGGCTTGGGTGACCGGCGCTACAAGTAGCGAAGGTCCAAACATGAACTCATCGCCGATCTCCCAAACTTTATTATCGTTTCGCCAATCCATAACCAATGGGCGCATCAACGTATAGTCCCGGTCCGTGACCTTCCACGCTAAGGAGTAGATGTAAGGCAACAAGCGATAGCGAAGTTTGTCGTATTGAATCAGGATCGGCGTGTTCTGCCCGTAGGAATAGAACTCATTGCGATTGTCCGCGCGATGGCCGTGACTGCGAAAGAGGGGACAGAACACGCTGTATTCCAACCATCGGGTGAACAGTTCCTGGAGATCCGGATCCTGGGTGGATTTGAACGCGGGGTAACCGTATCCACCAGTATCAGTTGTCCAGTAGGGCAACCCAGACATGACAAAGTTCAACCCAGCCGGCACTTGTTTTGATAGAGACCAGAAAGTGCTGTAAACATCCCCTGACCAAGTAGCCGCCGCATTCTTCTGATTTCCGAGGAATGCAGAACGCGTGAGGATAAACACCCGCTTCTGACTGGTCGCAGCGCGCCAGTGCTCATAAATCCCGCCGGAATGCGCGGTCGGATAGACGTTGGTGTACAGAGCGCTGTCTCCCAGATAGATGCTGCTTCCTGGCTGAATGCCCTGTGTTTCGTTGATTTGTTCCGGCTCCGAGGCGTCAAGCCAAAAGGCATCGACCCCTTTGTCGAACAGTGGTCCTACAAGTCCTTTCCAATAGAGGTCGCGCGCTTCGGGGTTGGTGGCGTCATAGATCAGAGTTCCAGAGAGCAGCATATTGCGCCCCTTCATCTGCTCAGCTAACGGTGTGTCGGCATCGAAATTTGGCCAGATGGAGAGCATGACGTGGGCGTGGTCCCGATGCAAAGTATCCACCGCGCCCGCGAAGTCCGGATAGTTTTCATTGAAATGATCGGAACCCTGCTTAGTCCACCACGGAGCGTCCTGCACGATAGTGTCGAGAGGAATATGGCGGTTTCTGTACTCTTTTTCCACTTGCAGTAACTCGGCTTGGGACTGATAGTGGTCTTTCGATTGGAAGAAGCCATATGCCCACTTGCCGAACATCGGCGCATGACCGGTCAACTCTCGATACTGGTGGATGACTTGATCCGGCTCTGGTCCATAAATGAAGTAGTAGTCAATTGTTTTCGCAGCAGCCGTTGTCAGAGTGAGCAAGTGGGCCAAGCGATTGTCCCACAAGGTGGACGAGGCTGTGTTCCAGATAACACCATACCCTCGCGTTGAGACGAATACCGGGACAGCAACATCCGTGTTCTTCTGCGACAGATAAACGGACAACCCTCGATTGTTGAGAGAGCCTGACTGATGTTGGCCTAGACCATAGATCGCTTCATCTTCAACAAGCTTAAAATTGTCTTGAACACGATAATTCACCGGCCCTTGGGTTGCCAGCGGCTCAAAAGATCGGTCTGGCTGTTCTTGTAGGAGGTTGTTGCCTGCCAGGTCGAAGAACCCAACCATACCACTGTCCTCAGCAATATGCGCTTCAAGACTCGCGGTCCTCAATACTGTCAGGCCATCCTTCCGCGACAAAGACAATGCTTGAGCCTTGCAGGCCGAAATAATCCAAGGTGTTGGCGAAGGATGCTGCATCGCTTCCGCACTTGGTGCGGCGGTAATGTGAAGAACATCGTCGTTGCACACCTCGACCCGCAGTGCACCGTTATGAGTGGATATTGTAGTTCCGTTCGTCACTGTAGCAGCGGAACTGGCAGTCTCCGCATGGGCATGCAGCATTGTGCACAGGCCGAACAAAACCGAAGATAGTAGGTATGACACAGTGACAGGAAGACGAAACGATTGATTGCTCCAAACCTGCATAAACGCTCCACTTTCGATAAATGGTTTGGGTAAAGCCCATGGACGACTGTCCAGCAACAAAGCTTCACAACATACATGTTGGTTTCCGAATGCGTTTTCAAGGCAATTCGGCTCATTGGTCGGCAGTAACAATTGTGCTTTCTTTGGCACTAAGGACCGTCGTCTGCCTCCGGTGTTGCCGACAATCCTTGCACTGCAATCTCGGCTCGCTTACGCCGCGCTAGAGAGAGCGCCTTGGACTGTTTCACCATCTGGGCAAAAGAGGTCATGTCTCCGGTTTTTCGATACAGTACTGCAAGCTGGTAATGCAGGCTTCCGTCTTCATCGCCCTCTAGGCCAACTTGCATCTCCGCTATCGCTTCCGTAATCCGGCCGGTTTCGGCGTACACCTTCCCCAAAAGTGCATGCGCGTGTGGGCGCATCTGCGGTTTGGCGTTCAAGCCCTTATGCAGATACAGTTCCGAGCCCTCGTATTCCGACAAGCTCACCATAACTTCTCCCATAAGAAGGTTTAGCTCTGGATCGCCGGGTTTCTGCGCGAGAGCAAGCTCACAGTAGGACTTGGCCGCTTCAAGCTTCGAGTCGTAACGATATGCCCACGCCATGCCGACCAGCGCGGCAAAGTCGCCGGGTGCCAGTTCAAGCGCCTTGCCATACTCCGCTTCGGCCTGGTCGTATCGTTGGCGGCGACGATTGAGATCTCCGAGGAGGATATGGGTCCTGGAAGACCCGGGATCGATCCGCTCAAATCGTATGAAAGCGTCCACCGCCAATTTTTCATTGGCCTGAATGGACCAGTAGAGAGCAGAAGGATCGGTGCCCATCTTGCTCAGCCAGAGAGTGCTAACACGCGATACTACGGAGTAGCGTCCCGAGAGAAAGGAGCACTCCGACGCTAAGGCCATTTCCCGCTGGCTACCAGCTTCGACACTCCCCATGAGGCGCTGTGCGCAAGCGCCGTAGTGCCGAGCGGTATAGAGCTGTTTCGCGGCCTGAATTGCCAATTCATTGGAAGCTGGAAGCGATGAATTAGATGATGGAGTGAACAGATCTTGTGACAGTCGCGGTTCACGTGCAGACAGCGCGTCAAAGAGGCCATCGTCGATCGCGCCCACCCGATGCCGTGCTGAAAGAAAACCTTCGAATGCGACAACCCGGTCGATTGGCAGCGCTTCGACGACGTCGTCAAAATGGGCAGCCAGCAGACCCCTGTCGCGATTCCATATCGCCTGCAAGCGACCGAGTGCATCGTCATAGAGGCCGGTTTCGATTGCCAGGCCGGACAATCCCAGGTCCGACAGTCCGCATGTTGCATCTGCATGCCCATCCACAAGAAACTCATTTCGTGCAGCGTCCGCGTTCTCTACCCTGAGATAGAGCAGGCCCAGGGCGGTGTGCAGACAGGGCGGCTTCACCGGGGCGGAGATAGCTACTTTGTAAAGGTCTTCAGCTTCGAGAAATCGTCGTCTCCCGACAAGTGACTCCGCAAGCAGAGCCTGTCCAAAGGACGACGTGGGGGCGACCTCTGAAAGTGTTCGCGAGTCTCGCTCTACCAATTCGAGGTACTCGATTCCCATTTCAAACCACGCGGATGAGTTCCGTGGATCAAGTTGAACTGCTTTGCCGTATGCCGTTGCCGATGCAAAGAGGCTTCCCTGCAATGAGTAGGCTCGGCCCAGAGCAAGATGCACTTGTGGGTCAGAGGAGTTTAGATCAAGAGCTTTGGTCAGATATGGAATAGCGTGCTCTGCCTGTTCCAAGCGGAGATAGCTCAACCCCAAAAAGAGATCTGGGACGAAGAGTGAAGGATTGAGTCCGTGAGCCTTCAAGAGACTCTCGACAGCTTTTCCCGGCGCTCCGGACTGGTACTGAACGACGCCAAGGTTCGCCCATAGCTCGGCGATGTCCGGGCGAAGTTCGGTTGCCTCTTTGTAGAAAGTGACCGCGCTGAAAAGGTCATTCATTCCTTGGGCGTGCCGGGCCTCGGCAAGGATGGATTGAAGACGATCGCGCTCCATCGTCTGGCCCGCTAAGAGTGCAGGCCAGACGAGGAACGCGATCACGAAGGCTGTTAGGTTCTTGAGCACATTCTTACCAATAGAACTTGGCGGCCAACTGAACATCACGAGCGAAGAACGTTTGAGTAATCTTGCCAAACGAAGACGAGCAATTAGCGTCAAAATTTGGATCGCACCCGCCATACCCGGTATTAGGTGAGTAGAAGTTAGGGTGGTTAAAGGCATTGAACATCTCCGCTCGGAATTGCAACCGGTTGGATTCGGTAAATGCCCAGTTCTTCATGACGGATAGATCCCAATTCTGGTAGTTCGGCCCGCGTAGGTTAGAAAAGTTACGAGGCGCTGTACCAAACGTTCCGAACTTCGCGAAGGCAAATGCGCCGGTGTTAAACCACTCGTTGATCGTCCGATGTGCGAGATGTGTCTCACCAATAACATCCGGACGCGGGTTGCCGCCGTATGAGTTGATGTTGTTTCCACTGATGCCGAGCGGAATGCCCGACTTGAAGGAGCTGATACCGGAAATCTGCCACCCGCCTAAGACGGCGTCGGTAGCGCGATTGAAGTCACCACCGAGTTTCTTTCCTCTCCCGACAGGAAGGTCGTAGATGTAATTCACGACCAGAGACTGAGGGATATCGCCAGAGTCGACGCTCTTTTCGGCAGCAAGGTTGTAGTTATTGGCGGGTCCCGCGTTACTCGTGTAAGCCCAGTCGTTTGCCCCTTCGACATTGTCGAGGAACTTGGAGAACGTATAGGAAACGAGCACGTTGAGACCCTGAGAAAAGCGGTGGTTGAAATTGACTTCCAGCGCGTTGTAGTTGGAGAAACCAACCGGCGCGTTTCGTTCCTGCACATCGCAGAACTCCGCAAACGGCTGCAGGAGTTGAGCTTGAGAAACGGTTGGCTGATCCAATCCGCAACTACTACCATTTGTGATGGCCCCGTAGAACGGATTCGGGACCGCTGAATTCAGAGCGGTTGCTCCGAGCGACAGATAGTTGGGATTGATCTGGGTATCGTTTTGCCAATCGTGGAGCATGTGTGTTCCACGATTGCCTACATAAGTCACATCGAGAACGTCGTTTCCTGTAAATGCATATTGAAAGCCCCCCATGAACTGCTCAACCGTAGAGGCGGGGCGGCGGCGGAAGTTGGTGAAGGCATTGTAGCCAACATCTTCAAGCATTCCCAGTGCGTTTCCAGTAACCGCCCTCAGGCCCTGAGGCCAAGGATTGGAGATGGTCACTGCAGGGTTTGGCCGGCGAGTTCCAGCGACGGGAGAGGGACTACTCGTGCTCGTCGAGAAGCCGTCAGTCGCGGTCTCACCAAAGTAGCTCTGAGGTGGATAAAATATTCCAAATCCGCCGCGGACTACGAACTTTGCAGTCGGATTGTAGGAGAGGCCAATTCTCGGTGCGACGTTAATCCAATTTGTGTCGTAGACACCCCGATGTCCCGAGCTCACAAACGTCATCGCACCAAGGTATTCTTTGCTTACTACAGTGCTAATCGGGTTAACAGCCGCCGGGTCAAAGTACTCGGCAGTGTTGTGCCGATAGGTTGGTGCCATCTGAGTCTCATAGCGGACGCCTAGGTTTAGCGTTACCTTAGGGACGATATGCCAGTCATCCTGGATGTAAACGCCGGCGTATTTTTTCGAGATAGCGGGGTTGAATGCCGACCCGGTAGTGCCCCCATCGGTCACTCCGAACAGAGCCTGAGCTACACCGTTGCCGGTATTCGCGGTGGGATTGTCAGGATCGGGACCGTTGGTAAACCCGCCACCAAAGCCAAGAGATGTTTGAAATACCGAGGAAAAGTTGTTCTCCGATTGCACTCCCATGAAACCGAACGAAATCTCGTGCTTGCCTAGACTCTTGAGGAAGTCCACGGAGGCGCTTCCCGTTGGACGGTATGCTGTGTTTTCCGCCCCGCCCCTAGGTCCGAGCGAGGTTTGAGATCCAACGTTTATGATCGGAAATTCGGGACTGGTGGCATCCACGAACGCGGGCAGGCCAAGGGTCGAGGGCTTGAATCCCAGAGATTGATTCGTCGATCCCTCACCCCAATGCGAAAAACCTGCTACCGCATTCATGGTCAGCGTTTGGGAAAATACGTGGCTAAAACCGCCGGTAAGGTTGTAGCGATTGTTGGGCCGCAGATTACCGGGACCGGCGGGGTCGTTTGCACCCCAGGTCTCTGGAGTGCCGGTCTTGTACTCTTGCTTGTAGGAATATCGACCAAATATTCTCGAAGCGTCGGTGAGGTTGTGATCGATCCGAATCAAGTACTCATTTGAAGCCGTTGGAGCGGCCGCAGAGGCTGTGAAGTTGTTCACAAGGCCCGTGCCTGTGGGTTTTGGATAGTACGATAGGATTTTTGTTGCCAGAGGATTTAGAGTCGTATAGGTTGCGATGGTATTGCCGGGAACTGGATCGCGAATGTAGCCATTGGCAGTAGCGGTCAACCCGGTCTTCGAGTCGATTTGTCCCTCTATGATTTGTCGCGCGCTGTTCGGGTCGTAGATTTGGCCGGAATGGATCGGGCGGCCAAGGGCGTCGGTGCCAACCTGTGCGCCAAGCAGAGCTGAAAAGTCGCCGGAGAGGAAGTTTGCTGTCGGCACCGTATCGGTAGACAGAGACGGTGTGCTGCTTTTGAGCCGCTCATAAAGCCCGAAGACAAATGTCCTCTCTTTTTGCTTGTACACGCGGGGAATGAACAAGGGACCGCCCGCCGAAACGCCAAATTGATTTCGGTTAAAACTAGGCTTTGGCTGATTGTTGTGATTGGCGAACCACAAGTTCGCATCCATTCCCGAGTTGCGATAGAACTCGTATCCGCTTCCGTGGAATTTGCTTGTTCCAGATTTTGTAACCACATCTACTACATTGCCCGTACTCCAGCCATACTGTGCCGTGAACGAGTTGTTTTGGATCTTGAACTCTTGCACCGCATCCACGGACGGCACATAAATTACCGCGCCCCAGTCGCCGGACGTGTCCCAGACGCCGTCAAGCATAAATGCAGAAGTTCCGAAATATCCGCCAGCGAAGCTCAGAAAAGAGATGTCCTGATCCGCGTTCCCGTTTGTCGCGGCGCTTCCTCCGTAGAGAGATTGAGCCTGGGTTGTGTTGTTGACTGAAGAATTCAGGGTAGTAAGCCCTATAATGTTCCGCAAATTGAGGGGTAACTCCACCAACTGCCGTGAGTCGATGTCGGCTGAGATGTTGGAGTCTTCGGATTGAAGCAGTGGCGCTTGGCTGGTGACCGTCAAGGTCTCTACCTCAGAGCCAGGAACTAGCGTCACATCTTGACTCGCGGATTGGCCAGGGTTCAGCGTTATTCCATTCTGTTTATAGGCCTTGAACCCTTTAGCCTCGACAGAGAGCGTGTATGCGGCGGGTGGGAGTAGTCCAAAAGAGTACCCGCCCTGTCCATCCGTCTTTGCCGAGCGGCCTACTCCCTTTTCTGTGCTTTTGAGGGTGACGGTTGCCTGGGTAATGCGAGCTCCGTCGGAATCGCTAATAGATCCTCTGAGGCTTGCGGTTGTCGGGTCGCCTTGCCCGAATGCCGCTCCGGTCATGGCAAATAGAAGTGCGGCTGGAAGAATACCGAGCAAGTTAATTCGGAAGGAACACTTGCGTTTAGGTTGTGTCATTGCTACCTCTCGAAATTGTTCTGGATAGTCAGTGGTGGTTGAATTGGAAATCTGCGATCTCTGATCGCTTGTTTCCTGCGTCGAAGCATCTCGTCTTGCTGCAGATTTCACGATGCAGGAAAGGCTGCTCTTGAAGACGAACTAAGTTAACGCGCTTGTGAAGCCCTCGTGCAAGGTGCCGTGCGGTAACAAATAACGGTGCGATGCGGTATTTTGTTACGGTTAAGCCTGGGCATACGCACGCAGATAGAGCGCTGGGGAGACTGCAGACGGTGGTCGGCGCTCTCCTCCGCTGGCCCGCTGGTGGTGTTTGGGGGATCTGACACACCACCCTCGCCCGGCTCAGCGCAGTTCATCTTCTCGGTATGGCGGCTGCACCGGGCCTCGCTCCACCTTGCCCAACCGGGCGAGTTCCCGGCTTACCAACGCCTGTTCCCCAGCCACTGGTGCTGTCGATCTTCGGCCTCAAACCTACTTTTCTGGTCGGCCGCAACAGGCCGGCCAACCGCTTCCAGACTCAATTCTTGATTTGGAACCATCCGGATATCCATTACGCTGCATGACCGACCCTTCAGGCTCATCTTTTGTTGAAAGAGAGCCCCTCTTGCCATGTAAGGGTTGGTTGGGGTAGGGTTGATCTAAAATTTCGTGCAATTTTGTGAAGGACGCTGAGATGGGATCTCCAACTGGAACTGCGGGTTCTGAATGCGAACCTCTGCTTGAGGCCAGTTCCGACGAGCTGGCCCCTCCTCAAATAGAGCAGGCATTGTCCGCCATGTTGGCGAGCACAGCATTTCGAACGAGCAAACAGGCCCGATCACTCCTTCAATATCTGGTCAACCAAGCGATTGGCGGTCACGACGCAATGTTCAAGGAGAGGATCGTTGGCGTAAACGTCTTTGCTCGGAACCCGGACTACAACACAGGAGATGATCCGATTGTGCGGGTGAGAGCCAGCGACCTCAGAAAGCGCTTGGCCCAGTATTACGCCGGCGAGGGGGCAGAGAGCCCAATTCGGATCCAGATTCATCAGGGCTCGTATCAACCGGTGTTTACCCGCGCTGGTCAAGTGCATGCTACCGATCATGCTCCGGAGGCAGTTTCTTCTCTGCAAACGACCCCTGAGTTCCATTCGTTGCCGATCGACTCCATGATTTCTAACTCCGGCGTTTCGGTATTCAAGGCTCGTCGCTTGCGCCGGAGATATTACATCTTGGCTGGAACGATCGCCTGTTTGTTGGGGGTCGCGTGCACAGTTCTAGTCCGACAGACGCAGAAAACGGCCACAGATTTGTTTTGGGAGCCGGTCTTGAACAGTTCCCGTCCGGTTCTTATTTACTTCGGCACGAATGCGGTCTATCAGTTTTCACGAGAATTCCTCAACAGATATCGCACAACCCACAATGTTGAGCAGGAGGGTCAGGAGTTTTTTGTAGACTTACCTGGTAGCACAAAGATCGATGCCGGCGATATTGGTCGAGCGGAAGACTATGTAGCGGGAAGCGATTTTGCGGCCGCGACACCTCTGATCTCTCTCTTAAATCGGCGAGCGAAGGCATTCGAACTGCGCTGGGGACATGACATCTCGATCGGTGATTTACGCGATGGGCCTGTGATCTTGGTTGGCGGATTCAATAATGAGTTGACCCTCGAGGTAACACGGTCGTTGCATTTCGTTTTCGAGGGCGGGAACCACGTAAAAGATCGCTCGGACTCAAACCGGATATGGTCAGTTGTCAAGGATTCACGCGGCCATCTGGTCGACGACTATGCAGTTGTTTCCCGGCTGATTGATCCGAAAACGGGCGCAATTCTGATCACCGTCGCCGGAATTGGCCCGGATGCGACCCAAGCCGCCGGTGAGTTCCTGGGAAGTCAACACGGGATCGACAGCGCGTTGAAAGGAGCGCCCACTGGTTGGCCTAAGAAGAACATGCAAATATTGCTCCACATAAAGGCCGTATATCCTGCCCCAAGTTCAGTAATTGCGGAATCTGTTTACTGCTGGTAGTGCTGGTGGCCGCGTCAGTCGCTTGCGCTGTCCACCCCGCCAACCCAGGGGAGGCAAGCCTGCAAGGAACTCGCGACGGTTACCCTGGACGATGCAAAAGAGGCCCTCGAAAGCTGGCGTCAGGATTACAACCAAGTGCGCCCGCATGGCCCATTGGGGTTTCTGACGCCGGAGGAATCTCGCAGTAGGCTGTGCAAATGTGGAAAGCAGAAAGCGCTCCTACATTTGCACAACCTCAACAGCCGCTGCGAAATAAGCATGAAGCTAAACCCAACCCCGAGGGCTCTCACTTACCGGGACTAAACGAAGAGAGATGCCCATAGGGATTCGCAGTCACAATGCCCAGTCTTTTCATGGATGCACGAATCCACCAACCATTAGAACTGCCCGATGGCCCAGGTTGCCGCGCTACCGTTGGTCCAGTTCGCATTCCCGCTTTCGAAGCCCGGATTGGCCAGAACATTTGTGCCGCCGGAAACACCCAGGAAGGCGTTGTCCATGTAGACCGTACCCACTCCACCATCCGAATCCTGAATGATGTAGGTCAGCGTGGTGTTGGTTCCCGTACTGAAAGCGGGCGTCGTGCACAAGGTATAGGTCGAGCTGGCGGTGCAGGTCACCATTGCGCCACTGATATTCGAACCCCAGCTCCCGTTATCGATGTATAGCTGGATTGCTCCGGTTCCCTTGATCCAGAGGCTGGCTACGTAGGTGCTGTTGCCGGCCACGGTCGGAACCTCGTAAATGTTGCTGTAGTTCGCTGTGGCGGGAAGTGTGCCCTTGAGGCAATAGGTGCCCGCATAGCAGTTGGACGATGCCCCTGACGACGTCTCCGCCGAGGCCTGATTTGATGGCCCTGAGGTGCCGAAGCTGTTGACCGCTTCGACCACATAGAAGTAGGTCGTACTCGCCGTCAAACCGGTGTTGTCGTACGTCGTGGTGGTGACTCCGCTGGCGATCTCGTTCCCGGAGCCGGGCGTGAAACCGCTGCTTGTGCTGCGGAAGATATCGTAGCTGGCGGCGCCAGTAGAGCCCGTCCAACTCAGGTTGATCTGGCCGCTGGAGGCCGTAGTGGCCGTCAGATTCGTCGGAACTGCCGGAGCGGAGCCGCTGTTAGGCGGATAGGCCGGTGGGGCAACGGTCGTTGATGGCGCATCGGTGCAGGTGGTGTACTGAACAACACCACTTGCCGTGACTCCATTCGAAGTTCCAGAACTCGGGACAGGAACTCCTCCGGCATCGGCGCACCAGTACCAGCCACTAACATCAATGGTCGTTTGCGTGATTCCTGTATTGTACGGAAGAGTGTAGCCGCGCTGAGGCAAGCCTGCCTGTTGTGGAGTCGCAGCGTTGTTGTGGGAGAAGTTGTCTGTGATTGTCACATTCGATAGCGTGCCCCCTCCTCCAAAATTGGCATCGCGAAGACCGTCGGGACCACCCCAAAACTCATTGCCCGTAACGGTGACGTTGGAGATTGTGTAACCTCCGCTAATTGCAAAATCAAAATCCCCCGCGGTGGCGCCGCCTCGCACGATATTGCCCTTCACGTTGATATTCGAAGAGTCGCCATTGTCATTGCATCCCGTGCCGCATGATTCCACCTGGATAGCAATGCCGTCGTCTCCGCCAGTTGATCCACCTGCCATTTGGTCTACAAAGTTATTCACAATGTCTCCATATGAGGCATGGGTAACATGAATACCGTCCAGATTTGCAAAGTTGCCTGACATGTTCGTGTTTTGGACATTGTTATTAAAGACGCAAAACGTCGAGGTGCCGTAGTGAATCCCTATCGAATACGTGGATGGATTGCGCGTAGCAACATTCTCCACGATGTAATTGGTTCCGCCCTGAAGATCAAGCAAATAGTTACTTAGGCTCCGAGTAGTCTGATTGCTTCCATCTTGATTGAGCGTCATATTCTGAATTGTGATGTTGTTGTTCGTGCTCGTCTGGACAACCGACCCGGACCCCAGCGCGGTGGTTGCTTGAATAATCGTGGTTGCCTCACTAGCTCCAGTGAGGTTGACGCCGGTTTTCACGGTAATTGGGTTGGAAATGTAATAGGTCCCTGCCTGTAGTACGACGTTGCCTCCACCCGCAGCGGAGGCGGTGTTGATCGCGCTATTAATCTCCGACGAGCTATCGCCGCCGCCGGAGACTGGCGCGGCAACGTTCAGAGTGTAGGAAGGCGTTCCTGCGCCCGTCGCTCCACTCAATGTGCACGCTGTTGGAGAAGCCTGTGCCGCCGCAGATCCGGAGCTAGGTGTGGCGAGAAGTATGAAAACCACGATCGTTGTGAGTACAAGCCTTTCGAGCAGAGTCTTCATTGATTGTCCGAGGCTTGCTGGTGTCAAATCGCCTTTCCCGGATCCTAGTCCGGTCATGGCGAGTAGTAACGGCGCCAGAAGAATGCCAAGCGAGTTTATCCGGAAGAGGAACTTGCGCTTTCGTTGTGTCATTGCTACCCCTCGAAATTGTTTGTTTGTTCAGTTGTGGTCGAATTGGAAATCTGCGATCTCTGATCGCTCGTTTCCTGCGCCAAGCCATTTCGTCTTGTTGCACGAGTTTCCGTAGAGCAGGAAAGATCGTTCTTGAAGACGAACCAAGCTAACGCGCTTGCGAAGGCATTTTGCAAGGTGCCGTTCGGTAACAAAACGGTGCGATTCCGTATTCTGTTACGGTTAAGCCGAGGCGTAACACTTTTCCTGTCTATCCTCAACAATTGGATATGGCCGTCATGGGGCATGCTCGATATCCATGCTGTACGCACAGTGGAGATTGAGCGTTGGCTGGGAGAGCAAAAACGGCCGGATGGGTCGGCTCTCGCCAATTCAAGCAATGCCAAAATCCGCAGTGTCTTCTGTGTCCTGTTCAACCATGCAATTCGAAACAAGTGGATCGAGCAAGAAAAGAATCCCGCCTTGTTTGACCGGCAGAGCGCGAAACGGCACCGGGCGCCTGACATTCTCGAGCCCAAAGAACTCCAGGCATTGCGGGCCCAGTTTGAGACTTCCTTTCGGCTCGTCGTGCTGATGGCGTGTACGACAGGGTTAGCTGTACGCAAGACCAGCCGTCTCATCCCATCTTGAGCGGGGTCGCTAACGCGGCCCCGATTGATTTGAGCCAACTTTACGGTGGCAGGTCATTTCCACATACTCAATTGGTCGAGGCGCTGGTCTCCCTTTTCTTGATTGCGGATGTACTCCCGAATCGTGGCCTCATCCCGCCCCACCGTCGACACGAAATATCCGCGATCCCAAAAGCTTTGACCTGCGTAATTCTGTTTCCGTTCGCCGTACACACGTGCCAAGTGGATTGCACTCTTCCCTTTGAAGAATCCCACCACCTGCGACACCCCGTATTTCGGCGGAATCGAGATCATCATGTGGACGTGATCGACTTGGAGATGACCTTGCCCGATCCGGCTTTCCTTTTGCCGAGCAAGTTTGCGGAAGACCTCGCTCAGGTGAGGACGGAGACTTCCATACAATACTTTTCTACGGCACTTCGGGATAAAAACATTGTGATACTTGCTCTCCAATTTCGTGTGGCTTAAGCTTCCTGAGCTATTTGGAGCGGGCGCGGATTCCCATGCAAATCGATATCGGATTCGGAGACGCCACCACGCCCCCGCCCGTCGAAACTTCGTTTCCAACGATCCTCAACGGGCAGGCGCCACTGCTGCTCGCCTATCCCAAGGAGACAGTGGTCGCAGAGAAGTTTGAGGCAATGGTGAAACTGGGCATAGCGAACAGCAGCATGAAGGACTTCCACGATCTGCGCACCCTATCTCAGCTTTTCCCGTTTGATGGACAGCTTCTCGCCGAGGCGATCATGCGGACATTTGAAAGGAGGAAGACAGCGATTCCCACCATCGCAGCACTGTCGCTCGCGTTTACTTCCGAATTCTTTGAAGATGAATCGAAGCGGCGCCAGTGAGGCGCGTTCAACACGAAGAACCGCCTCCACATTGAGGCTGTCCCGTTGACGCGCGTCGTGGGCGACATTGAGCGGTTCCTCATGCCGGTCCTGGCTGGAGTGACGACCCAGAAGATTTGGAAGATGACATGGCCTGCGGGAGGCACATTGCAGGACTAACCGACTTCTCTGCCGATTTTGTAAACATGAACTGGCTCACCCCTAAGCACAAACCATTCCCCCTCTTGAGCCAATAGCGGACCTTGCAGGAAAAAAGGCGCAAGCTCGATGCCAGGAAGATCGGAAAGCGAGAGTTCAATCCGATTTGTGCCCAGTTTGTGCCTGAAGGTGTTGGTTCTGGCGATTTGAGCGATTTCAGCGAATCTCGAATCAGTAAGTTACGTAGATTTAATATAGGTCGGTATTCGACCCCCCCTCCCGGCACCAAAAGATTCCAAAGGCTTTAGACTGGGAACGGCCACTCCTCAGCGAGTGGCCGTTTTTGTCTGGTGCCTGTTTTGGTGCCTGTTGTGTTCTTCGGTGCTTGTGGACGACCGGCTCCGCTGGCAATACGTTCCACCACAGATTGTCGGTGTTCCGGGGAGAGATGACTATACCGCGCGGACATGGTGATCGTCTTGTGACCTGCCAATTCTTGGATTTCCCTGATCGATGCCCCGGCCATCGCCAACCAGGAGCAAAACGTGTGCCGGTTGGAGTGCCATACCTATCCGCTGATTTTCGCTTCTTCCAGGCACAGTTGAAACCATGACCGGGTGTCAAACCGTCCCTTGGAGCCCTCCCGAGGAAAGACCGGGTCGCTCAACTTTTGCTTAGGTCGCTTCATCGTCTCTATTGCATCCATGGCGTCTGCATTCAGATGCACCGTTCGAGGAGAGCCGTTCTTGGTTTTGGTCAGATCAATGGTCCGTCGCCGAAAATCCACCTGGGCCCATGTGCAGGAGTACTGCTCTGTCAGGCGCATTCCCGAATGGACCGAGACGATGAACTCCGATAAATGACTCGGAAACCGTTCCTTAATCACGCCACAAAGTGCGTCGTACTCTTCACGGCTCAGAAAGCGTAGCCTGATGCGTGATTACATCCGATATTTCCACGAGGACCGCACTCCCCTTGACTTGGTGAAGCAAACGTCTTCCGGCGGCCTGAGGGAGTCGAACCCAAGCGCATCCTGCGGTATCGTTGCTTTGCCGAGATTGGGTGGCCTGCATCGTCGCTACCAACTTGCTGCTTGAGCCTCAGCGAATCTTTCGAGTACCAAAAAAACCAACAGAACCTGTGAGTCTGCTGTCGGTCACTGAGCTTCGTTTGGCATCTTTTCATGCCTTTCAGCAGCCCTTTCTCATCCGGCGACGCCCTGTCATGCGCGTTCTTGACCGCTCTTAGCTGTTAAGACTCATTGCTTTTCCGAACGGATGGAATTTTGGCGAACTCAGGTTCTTCTGGACACCTTCGCCTCCCCTTGGATCGGCTGTCAGACGTGCTATGAAGCGATCGTGCGCTACCGGAGGGTAACGATGTGCAAAAGAAGGCCAGAGATCGGGGCTAACTGGCCTCCATCGGCTCGTCAGATGCGGCCGGACTCAAGGCCTTTCAGTACCGCTCGTATGCGGTCGCGGACGCCTAGCTTGGAGAGAATGCTCGATATGTGATTCTTCACCGTGCCTTCCGAGGCTTCAAGAGCATCGCCTATCTCCCGATTGCTGTACCCGCCGGCCATCAGCCTTAGAACCTCGAGTTCGCGTTTCGTGAGCGGGTCCGGCGATTCATGACATTCAAATTCCGTGCGGTTCTCTTCCAGCCGCCTCAAGGCGTGCTCGGTTACCGTCGGCCGAAGAATCGTTCCGCCTGCCGCGACCAAGCGAATGGCCTCGGTGAGTCTCTCAATGGAGACATCTTTCAGCAGAAATCCTTTCGCGCCGGACCGGATACCCTGCAGCAATGCGGCATCGTCGTCGAACGTGGTTAAGAGGATGGTTGGAGGAAGCGAACCTTCCGCTTGAAGAGTCTCAAGCACATCGATTCCCGACAGCTTCGGCATTCTTACGTCCAGCAACACAACGTCCGGCCGGTGCTCGCGGATCACTGAAATGGCCTCTACGCCATCGGCTGCTTCCGCGACTACGTCGATTTCCTTTCCAAGGTTCAATAGTCCTCGAATACCGCGGCGCACCAGCATCTCGTCTTCAACCAGAACCACGCGAATCATGCCAACCTCCCCGTGCCCGGGATGCAGGCGCGCAGCTTGAATCCCTCGCCCGGCCGGCTTCCAAATTGCAAATTCCCTCCGACTTCCTCCAACCGCTCCACCATTCCTCTCAGTCCATTGCCTGGAGAGATGCTGGCCGCGCCTCGCCCATCGTCACGGACATGCATCTCCCATCCGGCCTCGGATTGTTTTAGCTCGACCCACAGATTGGAAGCGCCGGCGTGCTTGATCGCATTGGTGATTGCTTCCTGAAAACAGCGAAACAGAACGTGAGCGCAAACCGGATCGACTCGATCCAGCTCGTCCGGCAACTCAAGATGAATGCACGGCGCGATTACTCCGTTCTTGACCAGTTCAAGGGCCTTGCGGAGGTCTGTCTGCCGCGGATCGCGCAACCCGCCGACCACCTCGCGCACCTCCGCCAACAGCAGCTTGGCAACCAGATGGGCCTCGCGAACCGGCGCGGCCGCGCGACCCTCCACCATATGCGAGGCAAGTTGCAGGTTAATGCTCAACCCGGCCAGATGATGGCCGACCACGTCGTGCAACTCGCGCGAGATGCGCAGGCGCTCGGCCAAACGAGTATCGTCGGACAGAAGCGACTGCGTGGCCATTAGCTCCGAATTAACGCGTGCCAGTTCCTGGTGGCTGCGTGTCTCGCTGGCGGCCAGGTACCCGGCGCCGAAGGCCAGACTTATCCACGCCAACACATAAAGAATCGTGACCGGCACGGAGATGAACAGGGATGAGTTCGGCATAGAAACCATGGGCTCGAAGTTTCCCGTGGCCAGAGCCATGGCCGCCGATGCAATCAGCACAGCGCACAGTGCGGCAAGCCATTTGCGAGCCTCATGGAAGGGCAGCATCAAGGGCAGCTCGACAGCTACGATGTACAGGCAATCGGTAAATCTGAATCCTACGATTAACTGAAGAACGAGCAGAACAAAGGCGGTCTTCGACTGTCTTGCGGTTCCGATGTCGCGCGTGTTCCACCAGAAGGCCGCGTTAAATCCAAGACAGAGAGCGATGCTTACGATAAAAAGCGCGCGCAAAGCGATAGGGGAAGGCGTTACATGAGCAAAGATGGAGGCCTCTAGTTTCAGCGGGAACACAAAGAACAAGCGGACGACAACGGGCAAGGTTGCCGTCAGGCAAACCGCTAAACCTGCGTATCGAAATATCTGCCTGGGCGTGATCGCAAATCTCATCTGCGGGCAATCATAGACCAGATTAGCTTTGGCCACATATGCCGGAAGTCATAGTTGAGATATGCGACGACCGGCACTTGCGGAGACAGACGGCAGAGTGTCTAATACGGAGCGTGAGAAACGCGTCCGATTCAGCAGCTGCTGCCAACCCTGTCTTCGGGGCCGCGAGGCCGGCTGAGGAAATGCGCGACTCACCCATCTATCTGCTGATTTTCACCTAAGTCCCCATAGGCGATATGACGTGCAGGCGCTTGCTCCGGGCATAACCGGTCAAGTCCTCAGGAAAGCTGTATTCATTCTCGGATTTGCTCACAGGGAACTGTTAGAACGAGGCTTCTTCGATGATCGACTGCAAGACGACCCAGACTTCGATGTTTGAGACTCCGGCGCCTACCGCTACACTCGCCAACCGCCGCGCTGATTTGCCTGGCGAGGCTGCCGAGGTCGCCGCTCAAAAGAAAAGGCAGCGCGGCCTTTGGCGAGGCATCTTTTGCGCGTTGTTGCTGGCGGTTGCGCTGCCCACGGCGAAGGCCCAGACCACCTGGACGGTGACTTTGCTCACCGATACGAACTCTATGGATCGTTCGGGGAATCCGGGGCTGGGCGCGGGTGTGAATTATGCGGACGGGTCCGGAAGGTACGATCTGCGGTATGCGCTGAATCAGGCCATTGCCGCCGGGGGAACGCAGACCATCCAGTTCAGCGCAAGCTGCACGGTGAGCACTCCCTGCACCATTACGCTAGGCGGCCCGCTGCCGCCGGTCTTGAGCAACTCATCGGCCAATCCGCTGATTCTGACCATCGACGGCGGCGAGTTTGGCCAGGTCATCGTCGACGGCAACGGCCTCTACCGGGTGTTTTTCGTGGATGAAAACGCCACGGTGACGCTGGCCAATCTGCAGATTCAGAACGCTCTTGCGCAAGGCGGAGCGGGCGGATGGGGATTCCAGGGCGGTGGTGGAGGGATGGGAGCGGGCGCCGGGCTCTTCGTTAACCAGTCATCCGCCTCTGTGACCGTCCGCAATACGTACTTTCTGAATTCCAAGGCGGTTGGCGGTGCAGGCGGTGGTACCGACGGCGGCAACGGCAGCGGCGGTGGCGGCGGCATGGATGGTTTTGCCGGCGGTAATGGCGGCGGCGGTGGCGCCGGTGGTGGCGGCGGCGGCGGCGGTATGCTGGCTGCCGGCGGTAATGGCGGCAGCACCGCTGGTCCCAACGGCGCGGGCGGCAGCGGCTATGGAAGCGACTCGGGCGGCGGCGACGGCGGCGGCTGGTCCACCGGTACCGGCTATGCCGGCGCGGGCGGCAATGGCGGCGGCGGCGGCGGCAGCGGCTGGTTCGGCGGTTACGGCGGGGCCGGCGGATTTGGTGGCGGAGGAGGTGCGGGCGGAGGATGCGCGGGCAATGGCGGTGGTGGCGGTTTCGGCGGCGGCGGCGGCGCCGGTGCGGGCGGTCACGATTGCGAAGGCAGTGGCGGCAATGGCGGCTTTGGCGGCGGCGGGTCCGCATTTGGTTTAGGCGGCTCTTACGGCGGCCAAGGCGACGTTAACGGTGGTTACGGCGGCGGCGGGGCGGCGCTAGGGCCGGCGATCTTCGTCAACACGGGCGACGTCAGCATCGCGAACAGCGGGACAAGCGGCGGAACGGCCACCGCGGGGGCGAGCGGCGGCAGCGCCAAGGCTGGCACCGCCATTGCCACGCCGGTCTTCAACGCATTGGGCAGCGTCAACGGTTCGTCGACACAAGGGGGAATCTCCGGCGCATTGCCCTCAGCGTTGCCGGCAACGCACTTCAGCGTCAGCGCACCCACGAGCCTCGTCTCCGGCGTGGCAGGCTCTATCACGGTTACCGCTCTGGACCCGAACGGGAATATGACCAGCGCCTACAACGGCACGGTCAATCTGACCGCGACGGATGGCAACAACAACACCGTTTCCGTTTCACCCGCTACCCTGACTCTTTCAGGCGGCACCGCGACGAGCGGAAGCCTCATTCTGCAAAAGCCGGGCATTGACAACACAGTAACTGCGACGGACTCGGTTTCTTCCTATATCACCGGAACATCCGGCGACATCACAGTGCTCGCCTTATCCTTTGTGGTTTCCACGCCCGCCTACGCGGTTCAGGGTATTCCTTTTACCTTCACCGCAACGGCCGAGGACCAGTTCGGCAACCCGTTTACAACCTACGGCGGCGCGGTGCATTTCACCAGCTCGGACCTGTCAGCGGCTCTGCCCGCCAATTCCACGTTGACCGGCGGCAGGGGAACGTTTTCAGCAACGCTGAATTCGGTCGGAAGTCAGACCATCACGACGACCGATACATCGTCTGCCTCTATCAATGGGACATCCAACTCTACTCGAGTAACGGCGACGGCGGCGTCTACAGCCACTCTCACGGCGAGCAGCGGCACGCCGCAATCGGCGTTCGTGGGCACGGCCTTTGGCGCTGCGTTGCAGGTTACGCTGCTGAATCAGGGCCTTCCGCTGGCCAACGTGTCGGTGACCTTCACGGCCCCATCCAGCGGAGCCGGCGCGTCGTTTTCCAACTCAACGAACAGCATTGTGGCAATCACAAACGCCAGCGGAGTTGCGACGGTCGCAGCTCCTACTGCAAACGGCACCACCGGTTCCTTCACCGTGACCGCAACTGTGCCGGGAATCAATTCGAACGCCGCTCTCTACCTGACCAACACGGCGATGCCTGTGATAACAGTAACTACACTGACCGACGATGCGCCCGCAGCGGCCGGAAATTGCCCTGGACAGGCCTGCAGCCTGCGCGATGCGATTGCGGCGGCAGCAGCGATTCCGCAGACGACGCTGACCCCGGTGACCGCTGCGTTGATGCCGACGATCTCCTTTGCCGGCGCATTGAACCTGAGCGCGGCCACTCCTGGCACATATAATGTGACGACCGGCGGCACGCTGACGATCGGCGCCAACTTGAACCTCGCCGGGCCGGGCGCGAACCTGCTCAGCGTCTCCGGCAACCATTCGTACCAGGTCTTCAATGTATCCAGCGGCGTCGCGGCGCTTATCTCCGGACTAACGATCACCGGCGGCTCTAACGCCGCGAATGGCGGAGGCATCGCGAACAGCGGGACACTGACGGTGAGCAATAGCTCCATCAGCGGCAATACTTCCACTTCCGCGAATGGCGGAGGCATCTCGAACAGCGGAACGCTGACGGTGAGCAACAGCGCCATCAGCGGCAATACCTCAGCAAATGGAAGCGGCGGCGGTATCTTCACTTCGGCCGGACCGCTGACGGTGAGCAACAGCACCTTCACGAGCAATGCGTCCGGCTATGGCGGCGGCATCTACTTGTCCTCGGCATATATGACGGTGGCCGATAGCACCCTCAGCGGCAATTCCGCCACCCTCCCCCAAAGCGCGGGAATCGGCGGCTACGTGGCGGGCAATCCCAATGCGATTCTGGTCAACGATCTCATCTCCGACAGTCTGGGAGTCGGTCCAGATTATTACGACAACGGCGGCAACGCAGTTGCCGGAATAACGAGCGGCGTAACCGCGAGCAGCATCAAACTTGCCGCGCTGGGCAACTACGGTGGGCCTACGCTGACCATGCCTCCGTTGCCGGGTAGCGCCGGCATCTGCGCCGGAACCTCAACGCTGGGCAACGATGCGCTGGGCAATGCCATCATTATGCCTGCAACCGATCAGCGCGGGAACGCGCGTTCGACGACGGCGTACGGCGCTTCCTGCGTGGATGCGGGCGCGGTGCAGACGGCCTACTCGCTGGCCTTCGCGACCCAGCCGGCCAATACCTCGCCGGGAGTTGTGATTTTCCCCTTTCCGGCCGTGCAGTTGTACGATAACGGAACCGCAATTGCTCTCTCCGGCGCTTCCATCTCTATGTCGGACTCTGAGGGCGTGCTGAACACATCCGGAAGCGTGACCGCGTCCACGAACTCAAACGGCATTGCAAACTTCACCGACTTGAGCTCTTCCACGGTCGCGCACGGCGATACGTTGAAAGCCTCGGCTACTTCGTACGGTAGTAACACCATTACAGCCACTAGCACCGGATTCGATGTCAAGTTGGCGGCAACTGTCACGCTCGTCAATCTGTCGCAGACTTATATCGGGTCTCCGCTCTCGGCGGCGGTGACGACGGCTCCGGCAAACCTGGCTGTGAACCTGACCTACAACGGCTCGTCGACGCCGCCCACGGCGGTAGGCAGTTATGCGGTTGTAGCCACCGTCAACGATGCAAATTACGCCGGCTCGGTTGGCGGAACGCTGGTAATTACGAAGGCTGCGGCTACCGTCACGCTTGCTGATCTGTCGCAGACCTATAGCGGTTCCCCGCTCTCGGCGACGGCCGCGACGATTCCGGCAAACCTGGCTGCAAGCGTAACTTACAACGGCTCGACAACCGCGCCAACCGCCCCAGGTAGTTATGCAGTGGTGGCCACGGTCAACGACACGAACTACACCGGATCGGCAAGCGGAACCCTGGTAATTGCGAAGGCAGTGGCAAGCGTCGCGCTGAGCAATCTATCGCAAGCCTATACCGGTTCTCCGCTCTCGGCGACGGCCACGACGATTCCGGACAACTTGTCTTTAAGCCTAACTTACAACGGCTCGGCAACTGCGCCAACGGCCGCAGGTAGTTATGCGGTGGTGGCCACGCTCAACGACACGAACTACACCGGCTTGGCAAGCGGAACGCTGGTAATTGCGAAGGCAGTGGCAAACGTCGCGCTGAGCAATCTCTCGCAAGCCTATACCGGTTCTCCGCTCTCGGCGATGGCCACGACGATTCCGGCAAGTCTCACCGTAAACCTGACCTACAACGGCTCGACAACTGCGCCAACGGCGGCCGGCGATTATGTAGTTGCGGCCACCGTCGCTGACACAAACTATTCGGGCACGTCGGAAGGTGTGCTGATCATTACGAAGGCTGCGGCGACGGTCGTACTGAACGGTCTATCGCAGACCTACAGCGGCTCCTCGCTCTCGGCGATGGCAACGACTACTCCGGCAAATTTGGCCGTGAGCCTAACTTACAATGGCTCGACAACAGCACCAACCGCCGCAGGCAGTTATGCGGTTGTGGCCACCGTCAATGACTCGAACTACACCGGCACGGCTGGCGGATCACTCGTAATTGCAAAGGCAGTGGCAAGCGTCGCGCTGAGTAGTCTGTCGCAGACCTATAGCGGTTTGCCGCTCTCGGCGGCGGCAACGACTACTCCGGCAATTTTGGCCGTGAGCTTGACCTACAACGGCTCGGCAACTCCGCCAACAGCAGCTGGCAGCTATGCGGTTGTGGCTACCGTCAATGACTCGAACTACACCGGCACGGCTGGCGGAACACTGGTGATTGCAAAAGCGGTGGCAAGCGTCGCGCTGAGTAATCTGTCGCAGACCTATACTGGCTCCCCACTCTCGGCGACGGCAAACACGACACCGGCAAATCTCACTGTGAACGAGACCTACGACGGCTCGGCAACTCCGCCAACGGCAGTTGGCAGCTATGGGGTTGTGGCTACCGTCAATGACTCGAACTACACCGGCACGGCTGGCGGATCACTCGTAATTGCAAAGGCAGTAGCAAGCGTCGCGCTGAGTAATCTGTCGCAGACCTATAGCGGTTTGCCGCTCTCGGCGGCGGCAACGACTATTCCGGCAACTTTGGCCGTGAGCTTGACCTACAACGGCTCGGCAACTCCGCCGACAGCAACGGGAAGTTATCCGGTTGTGGCCACCGTCAATGACTCGAACTACACCGGCACGGCAAACGGGTCGCTGGTCATTGCTAAAGCAGTTGCGGCAGTTGCGCTAAGCAATCTATCGCAGACTTATAGTGGTTCCCCGCTCTCGGCGACGGCAACGACGACTCCGGCAAGTCTCACCTTGAACGTGACCTATAACGGCTCGGCAACTCCGCCGACAGCAGCGGGACGTTATGCGGTTGTGGCCACCGTCAACGACTCAAACTATACCGGCACGACAAGCGGAACTCTGGACATCGATAAGGCAGCAGCGACCATCGCATTGAGCGGCCTATCGCAGTCCTATACCGGCTCCCCGCTCTCGGCGACGGCAACGACGACTCCGGCAAGTCTTGCCGTAAGCGTGACCTACAACGGCTCGGCAACTCCGCCGACAGCGGTTGGCTATTATGTGGTCGCGGCTACTATCACAGACTCAAACTACACCGGCACAGCGGAAGGTGTGCTAATAATTTCTAAGGCCACGGCGACAATCGCATTGAGCGGCCTGTCGCAGACCTATACCGGTTCTCCACTCTCGGTGGCAGCAACGACTGTCCCGTCAAATCTGGCCTTGAGCGTAACTTACAACGGCTCGACAACCGCGCCGGCAGCAGCAGGCAGTTATGCGGTTATGGCCCTCGTCAATGACCCGAACTACACTGGCACAGCGGGCGGTATGCTAACCATCGGCCAAGTTGCGCAGACTATTAACTTCAGAGCCCTCAATTCGCCTGTCATCTACGGGGCCTCGCCGTTCTCGCTCAGTGCTTCGGGGGGCGCTTCCGGGAATCCCGTAATCTTCAGCGTTATCTCAGGTCCTGGAAGCATTATTGCCAACACACTGAGTATTACCGGCACCGGCACAGTGATCGTGGCCGCTAATCAAGCTGGCAATGTGAATTATGCCGCAGCGGCGACGGTGCAACAGACGATCTTGGCCTGCGCAGCAACAGCCCAAATAGCGCTGCAGAGTAGTTCAAACCCTACCCTGGCGCAGTCTGCGGTCACTCTGACGGCAAGCGTCTCCTCCCCAGCCGGAACGCCGACAGGAGCGGTCATTTTTATGGATGGAACGACCGCGCTAGGCTCGGGAGCGATAGTCGGCGGAGTAGCTGCGCTGACCACTTCGGGCCTCGGCGTCGGCTCACACTCACTTACAGCTGCTTACAGCGGAGACTCGGACTTCAGTTCAAGCGTCAGCAGTTCATTGACGCAGGCGGTTGAGGACTTCACCTTGGAACCCTCAGCACCTGGAGGAGGTTCTACGCAGACGGTAAATGCTGGGCAGGCGGCAAACTATTCGCTAACCATAAACCCATCGGCGGGCATGACTTTTCCCGCTTCCGTGAATCTGACTGTCTACGGACTGCCTCCGGGTGCATCCGCAACGATCACGCCGCAAACATTGCCTGCGGGCTCGTCATCGGCCAATGTCGCACTGACAATTCAGACATCCGCAACTTCAGCAAATATCCATCGCGAGGGCGCACCTGCCAAGTCCATTCCTCCGCTGCTCTGGGGAATCCTGCTATTTTCGTTTGCCGGTCGAGCGCGCCGCACTGGAAGCCGCTTAGGGCATTCCAAGAGATTGCTATTGTTGCTGGCTTTGGGCGCGATCTTAATAAACGGCTTAAGTGGTTGTGGCGGCAATAGCGGCTCAACCAACACGCAAACCCATAACACGCAAACTTACCTAGTAACACTAACGGCAACCTCGGGACCGCTTTCGCACTCCGTTAGCGTTACGCTGGTTGTGGAGTGATGAGTAGAGACCTGCCCTTGAAATCCTCGAAGGAGCCTCATTGGCGACTGCAAACCGACTAACCTACCCGGATTGATCCGGACTATTCCACTCCATCCGATCGTCGCGCTCAACGCATAGAAAAGTTGAACGGGTTCAGTTTCTTATTGCTGCGGGGATTTGAGGGGTCTCACGCCTGAGAACTACCTGTTCTCAAACGCCGGCGGAAAACCGACATTTGGCGCAAGGCATCGTGAGCCGACACGCAGTTGCGTGTCGATCGTCTTCGCATCACCGATGCGCAACTCAATAGCGGCGTACTTGGACATTTCGAAACCAGGTGCACTGACCTCAAAATGGTAGATACCAGGCAAGAGAAAGTCGATTCTCCACTCGCCAACGTTGTTTGCCGTCGTCGTTTGCACCACCTTTGTTGCGTCCGCCGTCAAGACAACGGTTGCGGCGGGTACGAGAGATCCTTGCAGATCGGTCACCTTGCCACCCAGACTGGCCCTTGTCTCCTGTCCGAATGTATAACGGCCTGCAAATATCAGCAGAACGAGGAATGTGAATGTTATAGCTCTATCTCGGATTGTCATTTTTTGAGTTCCTCCTTTGAAAATTGAGAACGCAGCGGGTTGACGCTGAAATCTCTATCGTTGCGGAGGCGTCTGTGCGGCTTTAACCAGCTCGCCTATCGGATCGGTCAGTACCAGCACGGTGGCCGCTTGCGGCTTGCTTGCGGCCGCAAGCTCTTTCGCCGCCAGCTCGGCCCAGTCCCCCGCAGGCTTCTTGCGAGACTCCAACAGATCGAGAGCCTCGATGCCGATCTCCGCTACTCGCTTCAATCCTTGCGATTGTGGAATGAGTTCGGCGGCCAGAGGCGAGCCCTGTAACCGAGGCTCGAGCGTTGCATCGTTGTTCTGCCAGAGCAGCAGTTGCTGGCGTGCCTGGGAGTGTTCTTCGCTGCTCGCGGCGCCCTTACTCAGGCTCTCCGCCAGAGCACCGAACCTGTGCGCAGTCATGCTTTCGGCAGGCAATGCATCGGCCAGATGATTCAGAGGGTCAAATGCGTTATAGGCCCCGCCCTTGGGACGCTCATACGCCATGACAGGCTTTAACGCACCGGCAAGCGTCTCGAGCGGTTCAATATTGTCTCCGCCCACAATGCGTTCGAGCATCAACGAAAATTGCGTTTGGTGCTGCGTCCCTACGTATTGCAAGTAAATCGAGATCCCATTCAGGCGCCGATACATCGCTTCGACGTCCTGTGTCGCTTGCGCAGGCGACCAGAGGCGTTCGGCAATGGCAGCATTGCGCGGCCAAATGCGCGTGTCGATAGTCTCGCTGGAGATGTATTCGGTCCAGACCGCGGCTTCTCCGCCGAGAACATGCTTTTTCTGCTCATCCTTCAACGACGCGGCATTTCCTCCCAGCGGATCCACAAGGTAGTGCTCACCCGCCGGCGAGTTCATGTTGAGATAGTAGCCCTTCGATAGGATCACATCGTTTCCCTGACCCACTGCTTGCAGCAATGCCTTTTCTCCATGCCAGGACTGAATGAGCACACGCTTGTCAGTAGAAGGTTGCAGGATCTCGTCCCATCCGGCGGGAATCTTGCCATGGGCCATCACCAGCTGTTGCACACGAAGCGAAAAATACGCCTGCAAAGCTGCCGTGTCCGACAAGTTGTGCGATTGCATAAATTGTCGGATCTGAGGATTCGCATTCCATTCTTTGCCGTTGCACTCGTCGCCGCCAATGTGGAAATACGCGTCGGGGAAGATCGCTGTCAGCTCGCCAATCAACCGATCGACAAACGTATAGGTGCTTTCGCGGGTGGGATCGAGCGCAGGATTGAAGATTCCCCACTTGCGCTCGATGCTGTACGGGCCCGGACCGCTGCCGAGTTCGGGATAGCCGGGGAGCCATGCTGTGACATGGCCTGGCATGTCCAGCTCCGGCACCACGCGGATACCGCGTAGCCAGGCATAGCGCACGACTTCCGCCATCTGCTCCTGCGTGTAGTAAAGCCCGTCGGATCCCTTCTCCTGCAAAAGCGGAAAGAGGCGGCTTTCGGCGCGGAATCCCTGGTCGTCGGAAAGATGCCAGTGAAAAACATTCATCTTCACCGCTTCCAAACCGTCCAAGGCGCGCTCGATCACGGGAACCGGGATGAAATGCCGACTGGTGTCGATCATCAGACCGCGCCAGCGGAAGCGCGGCTCGTCGGTAATGCTCACAGCCGGCACAACAAACCCGTGCTTCGTGTTCACGACAAGTTGCAGGAACGTTTGCAAGCCGTGCAAAACGCCGAGCGGGTTCGCCGCAGTGAGAACCGCCTCCCGATGGGTAACTTCGAGGCGGTAAGCTTCGTCCTCGTCAACAGACTGCACCGGCTTGCTGGGCCCTGTCGTCACAACTCGGAGGCGTGGCAGACCCGAAGCGTTGTTCCATACGGTGATTCCGGTTTTGCGTGCCAACACATCGTAGAAGCGAGCGCAGGCGGCATTTAGTCGGCTTTCCTTGTAGCCCTCCAAAACGACTTTGAAACCCGGATCTATCTGCAGCTCCCCCTCGCCCACGCCGATCTGTTTGGGCAGCGGCATCAGGGCGACTCCTGCCGGAAGCGCTGCATCTGCCGGGTTGGCCCAAACCGCAGAACCGCATGCGACGAAAAAAAATGAACTAAAAACGATCTGCTTCCAGATTCGCATATGATTTTCCTCTCGATTACAACTTACAAGAACATGACGGAGCGGCCATCGGATCAACGCTCCATGCTGCGCCAGCATCGATGGCCGAAGACTACCAGGTTGCTGTAACAAGCGCCGCACTGTACGCCGGCAGGGTAATTCGAAACGCATCTTTGCCGGCGCCTGGCAGTGCATCCTCGTGAACGGGCGTGAGCTTGTTCTCCGCGCCCACCGTGGCGCCCCCCAGTGTCGTGCCGCTCAAGGCATTGACGGCTGGCCCGGCAAGACGCAACGCAGTGGCGCGCCGTAGATGCTTTCCGGTAGAGACAACCAGTCCGCACTCCTCCTGGCCTTTATTGAACAGAGCAATTCTCATCTCGCGGTTGTTGGGGCAGAGTGCTGGATAGGCCGCGATCTCAGGCCTCAAGCGCGACGAATCGCTGTCGAGAAGCACTTGTCCGGCCAGTCGCGCCGCCAGCATCATGCCATAGAAGATGGGACGCGCCGTGAAGCCCGACTCCTGACTCCCGGCTATCGGGGTGTAGTAGGAATCGCTTGCGGCGGCCCGCGACACGATGTCGCCGGGCAGTGTGCCGCCCAGCGAAGCGCGGATCTGCTTGCCGGAACCGCCATGGAAGTTGACGCCGGAAAATCCATTCGCAATGAGTTTCAGCGACAGGTCTCCTGCCCATAGCGCCGAACCGAATGTGTCGCTCATACCGGGCTTCCCGCCGAGATAGCAGGAATTGACTTCGGTCATGCGATAAGGGAGCTTCGAAAGAGCACCCGCCCCGCGCATCACGTCCATTTCATGGCCGATCTTCCTGGTTTCGGTCAGCAGAGAGGCCAGCGTCACGTCGGGCCTGGTGGGCGGCCCTGCCGCGTAGAAGTGATCGGACATCGCCACTAAGCTGGGACCTAACTGCGCGACAGCTTCTTTTGCGAAGGCCTGCATCCAGGCGGACTCCGCGCCCATATCCGGGCCGGCGAGGCGCGCATCCGGCGTGCGCTTCAAAATGGCTCGGGCAAAGGCGAGCCACTCGGTCAGATAGGCATGCTCGTTCCATGTGTCGGAGCGCAGCTTGTAACGGATGTAATTGTTCGGCTCGTTGCCGATCTGCAGATACACCAACTTCGGGCCCAGAATCTCGATTGCCGCCGCAGCCTCTTCAGCCACGCGCTCGGGAGTTGCTGTGCCAAGATTCAAGCCATAAATGCAGTTCCAGCCGGTCCGATCGAGAAACGCGCGCAAGTTACGCAATGCATCCGGCGTTATCGGCGTCAGCTCTTGCGGCTGGGTCGGCTTCGGCGACCACGCCGGAGCAGAGACGCCTGGCGTGCTCTTGAAATATGTGAATTCGCTGGTATTGCCGCCCAGCCGCAGGTTGCCGCCAGGACTCAGCGTGCGAAAGAGCTCTACGAGGCTTGTATTCGCCGGCGCGAAGTAGCTAGGGTCGCCGAGTTGGGTCGATTCGTAACTGAGTCCCATCATATCGTTCGGAATGTTGGCCACTCGATGGTCTGGATCGATCTTGAAGCTCAGCGGTTCGCTGCCCGCGGCGAATGAGTGCAACGAGACCGCGCCACCCGCGGCAATCAATGTTTTCGACGTCGTCGATAAGAATGTTCTGCGATTCATGCGGTCTGTTCTCTTCCGTTTCTCTTCCTGCGGTGAATGAAATAAAGCGCTATCGGGGCTGGCGGTAACGTCTTTCAAAGGGAAACATTCGTAAAAAGGATGTCGCAAAAAGACCAGTGCCCCTTTGAACCATGCTTCCGAAACCTGGCGCTGAACTGACGAGTCGGCAATCCTCCGTCTTCGACAAGGTCAAGTGAAAACTCCCCGCTCTCCTTTGGAAACCACCTCGTGCGAGCAATGGGTACGCAGGCCCATCCAGGTGATCTTTGGGCCGGCATACGCCGCGCCCGTCGTATGGAGCAGCATCACCGTCATTGAGGCTGCAATTGCCTTCCCAAAGGCCAGAGGCGTCGGGCCGACGTTCGGCTGAACGGCGAAAATGACAATTTTGAAGCATAATTGCCTCAAAGGTCGCTCCGTTGATTTTTTATCATATAAATGATCACAATGATAACCCAAAAAACTCCCTGCTTCGGCCCTTCGAACCCTTGCAGGAACCATTGAGTCCTGGTTGTCTTGCCTCAGTTTCCCCGGCCAACAGCGCCGGCAGCACTCTGTGGACGCGGATCCGCAGAGTGCTGTGAGCCAGCCGTCAGCTAACCTGTCCACCTGCTCGGGAACTCGGAAGAATCGCTTCCTGAGCCGCTTCTCACGCGCTGCCCTGCCATCCCGGATGCAGAATGGCACACAGACCGTATGGAAGAATCGCGATGAGAACATTCTGCAGGGCAGGAATGAACTCCTTCCAGGTGTGATACGGTTGCAAATCGGGGAGACGTTCTAAGTACCGCAAATCCAATAATGTAGCTAATCTTGTAATAGATTAACGCCCGTTTGAAATCTCCGATCGGGCTCCGGGGAAGGATCTGGCTGCACTGAGCCTGGCGCAGGAGGGAGAATGCCCGGCATTGCCGGGCACGTACCCGATGCGACGAAGATTAGGCGAGGCGCGTCCGCTGGGATTCGACCCACATTGCATAGGTCACCGGCAATGCCCCTTTTGTGTCTTGAACGGTATCTCGCACAAATGCCATCTTGCCACCGCGAATGTCCTCGTAGGAGTGAGAGACAGCTTTTGCCACGAACGGGGGAAATCCAGCTTTTAACAGGCCGTCTTCGGCCTGTTTGCTATCGATCTCCACAACCCGAACTGGCCGGCCCGTCACGCGCGAGACAATGCCTGCCTGTTCTGACAGGGTGAGCAGCTCGCCGCCGGTGACCTCGAGGATCTCCGGGGTTCTGGGATCGACAAGAGCGCGCACTGCCACGGTTGCGATGTCTTGAGGAGCCACCGGGGCTGTCTTTCCTTCACCCGTCGCGTTATAGACCACTCCTTCGCTCTTGATGGTTTCAAGCCACTGATAGGTGTTTGTCATGAAGTTTCCTGCGCGCACGATGCTATAGGGGAGACCTGAAGCGCGGATCACGTCCTCCTTTTCTTTGTGCACCTGGCCGATGGGCGAGTCAGGATATGCCGCAAAGAGGGTCGAAAGAAAAACAACCCGCGGCTTCCCGGACGTCTCGATTGCATCGATCAAGCGACGAAATGCGCCGCCTTCGAGCACGCCGTTCATCAGAAAAACTCCCTCGACGCCAGCGACGGCTTTCGCAAACGTATCGGTCTGGGTCAGGTCGCCAACCGCGACCGCAATGTGGCCATCCAGGTGAGAGACCTTCGCAGCGTCCCGCGTGAAAACACGTACTTCTTTGCCTGCCGCAAGTAGCTGTGCCACGACTTCGCTTCCGACATTTCCAGTTGCTCCAACGATTAAGTACATTTTCGTTTCCTCCTTCTCGTACTTCCTGGGTCTTTCGATTAGGCTGGGTGAAGATCGATGCGACAATCCACTTGCCTGGAATACACTGTTGCCACGATGGAACAATAGAGGGCGGCGATGACGAATCTCAACGAGCTTCACTACTTTGCGCTGGTGGCTCAATCGAGGAGTTTCACGCTGGCGGCTAAGCGTCTCAACCTTCCCAAATCGTCTGTAAGCCGCGCGATTGCCCGACTGGAAGATCGGCTGGATGTACAACTGATCGAACGTACGACTCGCAGTGTCCGGCTGACCGAAGCGGGCAGACTTTACCTCACCCACTGCCAAAGAGTGATGGAAGAAGCCGAACAGGCAGATATAGCGATCGGCGCAATGATGGCCACTCCCAAAGGAAAACTGCGCGTCGGCGCGCCCGTCGCTTTCGCCCGCTTCGTGCTGGGGCCGCTCATGAACGAGTTCTTGCTCATGTTCCCGGAGTTACGCGTCCACATCGAATTGCTGCACGCGAAGGAGCGGGAGAGCGAAGAGGACTTCGATGTGGTCGTCCGAGCTGGACCGTTGGAAGATTCGGGATGGCTGGTCAAGCCGCTTATGAAAGTACGATTGGGCTTGTATGCAAGCCCTGCCTTTATCCAGCGATACCGGCGTCCGGAATCGCCTGCCGATCTGCGGCGATATTCCTGCATTGTGACCAGCTGCGGCCCGCTGGGTGAACCCGGCGACTATGCGACGTGGCGCCTTCGCCGCGAACGTGAGACGCGTGAGATTCAGGTCATCGCACGAGTGTCGGTGCCCGATCCTTCCGTGCATCGTCAGCTCGCACTCACTGGAGCAGGCATTGCGACGCTCGGTCAAGGCGAAGTCATTACAGATTTGAAAGAGCGCAGGCTGGTGCGGCTACTGCCGGATTGGGAACCGGAGCCAATTGAGCTGTATGCCCTATATCCTTCGCGACTCGCCGCTTCGCCGAAGGTGAGAGTCTTTTTGGAGTTCCTTGGGAAACACTGTAACGACGCTTATAAACTCGAAGGACTGGTTTCGGATTCGGGGAAGACTTTGGCCTGAATGCCCAACGCGCACAATCGAAGTGGGTCAAGGAACCTTTGCCAGTCGGCATCTTCATGTCAACGATGCCGGCGGCCGTTCTCCCGGCAGATCGGCCATTGGTGGCAGGTCATCGCACGTTTCCCGGACTGGGTGGTGGCGAAGCGAAGCGTTGGGCTTGTTCGGCGCTGAACTGGCCGCCTTTGGAGTTTTGCCTGAGAGTAGCCGATCTTCAAGCCTGTCCGCGCAGCAACGCCACACCGGGAAGGGCTTACCAGAAATCCGAAGCGACAATTTGGCTTGCACCGAGATGGCCCTGAACAACTTGAACTTTAAGAACCACTTCGAAATTCATCTTCTCCCATCCGCGCGGCGCAATGCGAGAGAGTTCGGTGAGCCTGGCAACAGAGAGACAGTACTCTCCCGCTGCTTTGGTTCCGTTTGAGCCGATGCCGGCGATAACCAGAACGGGCGCTTGAGTGGAGGAATCGAAGATTCTGGAGAGGATCGCGAAGTCCTCGGTTTGCTGGAGACTCGGTTGCGAGAAATCAACTCTCCAATCGCGCCGCTCCGGGAACTTGCTGTCGACGATGTAAGCGATGTCGCCTTGGGCTCTCAAATGTTTCGCGCGCGCGAGTCGCTCGGCGTTGGACGCACGCGTATCTTCCATTGCATTAGGCTTCGGCTCGCCGCGATGTGCGCCGAGGAGTTCTTGCGTCTTGACAAGAAAGTCCCTGAGATCCTGAGTGCCGGCAACCAAGCGCTTGTCGCGCTCTCGTCGTTTGGGGGGCTGACTGCGGAAATCTCGCAAGCGAGAAATGGGTCCTCCGAGGCCCCATCGGTGGAGACATACAATGTGGGCCGCCTGCCCAGGCATTGACTCTTTTGTTCTCGGGTGCACTCGGGCCGATCCCGGTGCACCTTCTTCAGGCGTTAGAATTCGGGGCGCAAACAGGGGTGAGATTTTGAGAGACGGACAAATTCGCCCGATCTGCAGGCCCAAATGGCATCTAACTGCCTGGATGCTGCACGGACAAGTTGCCGTTCAACTATCGGGCTGGACTAGAGCCCTCGAACGATCGAGGAGTTCGGAATTCAAATGACGGCTCGGGCCCGATCAACTGAGTTTTCGCTCAAGAAGGGCTCTGGATGAGTGCTTGCGGTGTCGAGCGCGAGACGCAATGCGCCCATCAACTGCGCCTCCGCTCCAAGTGCGCTGCAAACGAGCTGGGGTTGCGCGCGCATGTTCCGCTGTTTCAACAAAGCCTCTGTCGCATCGCGGAATGCTCTGTGAATGCCCACCCCTCCGCCTAGAACAAAGAGTGGACAATTGAGCACCATGTCGATGTTGACAATCGCATGCGATAGCAAGCGAGCCGACTGATCCAGGATGGTCCGCGCCAGAGGATCGCCGGCCAGCGCATGATCGAAGATCTCCGTTGCTGTGAGATTTCTTGGCAACGCAGTGCCTTCAGCTCTCCAAAGGTTCTGCCACTGCGCCTTGATTCCTTCTCCTCCGATCATGCTTTCCAGTGCGCCTGGCTCACCTTGTATGTGAGGCATGTCTGGTATCCCGGGCACAAGGATGTAGCCTATCTCGCCCGCCGTCCAGCCCGCGCCGCGAAATGGGCGGCCATTCAGCACAATGCCTGCACCGATGCCAGTCCCGATTGCGATGAATACGAAGTCGCGCGTTCCTTTGGCCGCGCCGACCCAGCTTTCGCCGATGGCGGCAAGGTTCACGTCGTTATCCACCGCGGCGGGCACGTGGAATGCATCCTCGAGCAGATCGCGGAGAGGAACATTGCGCCATCCCATGAGATAAGAAGTTGCAATGACGGTACCCGTATCGCAGTCGGTAATTCCAGGAGCGCCGGCGGCGATGGCCCTCAAGGCGCCCGATGGTGCGCCGACCTCCGCAAGAAGTTTCTTCACTCCATCGACGATCAAAGGCATCACCGCATTTGCCCCGCAAGCGCCAACTGTCGATGAGGAGCACCTTGCCAGCACCGTGCCGGACCTATCGGCGAGCGCCAGGCGGAGGTTGGTTCCTCCAATGTCGATGCCTACGACATAGCCTGTATGCTCTTTGGCCGATGCGGCCTCTTGTTCAGCGGAGTTGCTGAAGATTTGCGGTTGCGTCATGCTTTCAGGCGCCTCATAGACTCGGTTGGGCCGGCGTGGGATCTTTTGAGCCGGGTTCGCTTAATCCCTCATTACGTTCTGTGCAGAACTAATGCTCTCCAACTCACGCCCCCTGGTCTCCGGAACGACAAAGCGCACGAAGAGCAACGTGACAATACAGAACACGCCATAGATGAGGAAGGTACCTGTGTTTCCAGCGGCCTTGATCAAGGAAAGAAAAGTAAGCGAGACAATGAAATTGGAGGCGCCGGAACCCAGCGATGCGGCGGCAACTCCCCTGCCGCGCACCCGCAGCGGAAAGACCTCGGAGACGAGAATCCATGCGATGGGCCCCATGCTGAAAGCAAAGCAAGTAATGTAGACCAGCAGGCAGATGGTGGCGAGGAATCCGGGCGAGACGGCAAATGCCGATGGATTGTGGAACGAATACGCGAGCATGAGCAGGGATACCGTCATGCCGCCGAGGCCGGCATACAGCAACGGCTTGCGTCCCACGCGGTCGACCAGAAGCAAAGCGATGACGGTAGCCAACACATTGGTGATTGCCACCAGCAGAGTGGCGAAGATTGCGGATTCGTTGGAGGTGATGCCAGCGAGAAGGAAGATGCGCGGCCCGTAGTAGATGATGGTGTTGATCCCGGTAACCTGCTGCAGAACGGTGAAGCCGACGGCGATGAAAAGCGAGTTACGTACCGCCGGACTCCAGAGCGCGCTCCAGCGGCGCTCTATCTTTGTCTGCAGGGCGCAGCCGATCTCGTCGAGCAGCAATCCGGTCCCTGCTTCGTCGGTGTAAGTACTCAATATGCGCCTGGCGTCGGCGATGCGGTTCTGCGCAACCAGCCATCGTGGGCTCTCCGGAAGTGTGAGGAGGAGAAGGACGAAGACCGCGGCCGGCAGCGCGCCCATTGCGAACATCGGTCTCCAAGCATGTTGTCCCGCAAGCCAATACCCGGTGAGATCGGCCAGTGCGATACCCAGTGTAAGCGCGAACTGGTAAAGGCCGATCAAGGTTCCGCGCGAGTTGGGGGGCGCAAGCTCCGAGACAAATACCGGGGCGGTGACGGAGGTGAAGCCGATGGCAACTCCAAGCAGCGCACGGGCCACGATGAGGGTCGCCACATTTTGCGCGGCAGGCGCGAGGAGTGAGCCTGCCAGAAAGATGCCACCGCCCCACAGCAGCGTGGCGCGCCTGCCGATGAGGTCGGCTATTGCGCCTCCCGCAAGCGCGCCAGACATGGCGCCGACCAGCACGACGCTGACGACGACTTCTTCCATTTGCATAGAGAGCGAGAAGGTCTCACGCACGAAGATCAGCGCGGCCGCGATCACGCCCATGTCAAAGCCATAGAGGATGCCTCCCAGTCCGGCGATCAAGGAGACTTTCCAAATGAATCCACGGCGAACGCGAGTTTGCGGGGCCGCTTCTAAAAGGGACAATTTTCCTCCCGTCTCTTCAAAGCACGCACCCTACTCTTCCATCTTGCCGTATTGAAAGCGTGGCGGCAGCCGGCAACCGGTTCTCTCGATCATGGCGAGGGTGAGCGCTTGCGGGACAAGCAATGAGGTGATGCCTTCCCACGGTTCTGGAACGGCGTCGATGCGGACAGGAAAGAGACTCTGGGTGGCGGCGCGTTGTTCGGCGGAAACCAGCACCACCTTTCCACCGCGCCGATTGCATTCCTCGGCCAGTTTGAATCCGAGTGCGGCCGTGCGGCCGAGCGCAAAGACGATCGCCACATGCGAGCTATCGACATCCAGGTTCGGGCCGTGCTTGAACGCTGCGCCGGTATGCGGTGCGGCACGGAAACCGCTCATTTCGCGAATGCATAGCGCGCTCATCGTAGCGCCGCCATAGGCTGCGCCACGTCCGACGATTTCGATATTGGCAGCACCCAGGCAAAATGCATCGAGTTCACCGCGCAGAGAAAAGACCGGATCGAGATTTGCCGCAAACGCAGTCGCGGCACGTTGAGCGTCTTCCTCCCAAGGGCGGTTGAGAATCTCAGACGCGAGAATGATGGACGCGGCCGCCGCATTGATGTATGTTTTGGTTGCATTGCCGTACTCCGGACCGGCCAGGATCGGGAGCTTGTTTTTTGCCAGCTTCCAGCAAGTGCTGGCGGCGTTGTTGCAGAGCAGACCCAGCGGCCTGTTACTTGCCGATTTGAAGAGTTCGACCAGTTCCGCGCTTTCTCCCGATGTGGTGAGAAGGACGGTGAGCGCGGCCTGGTCCCAAACCGGGCGGGCATAATGTAGCCACTCGCCCGCGTCCACCGAGAATGCCAATCTTCCCTGCGTTTGCAGGAAGACCGATCCGCAGATAGACGAACAGTAGGACGCGCCCATTCCCATGAAAAGGATGGGACCCTTTTTTGTCGCGAAAGCGCCGAACTTTCGGAGTTCTTTACGGAGCGCTGGATCGCCGCGATAGGTCTCAATCAGATCGCGCAGGCGGTGCGGCTGCTCTCGGCATTCGATCTCTAAAATCTGGGTGCCGGTGGCTGCGAGCAATTCTTTTGAAGGCTCGATTCCGGCAATCCAGCGGGGCGCATGTTGATTGACTGCAATCATTCCGTTCCTCAATCCATCCAGATTCATGCCTGCGTGGCGGCCTTCCCAGATGACCTTTGAGCAAGCCGGACTGCGATCCAAATCTCTGCGCGGCGTCCTCTCAAAAGACCGCAACGGGCCGGAAGCCTCACGCAAATGAGCAGCAACGGCTCCTCTTGCGTGCGCAGCTTTCCTATACTTCCTAATGTTTATTTAGTATGATACCTGAAGCAGGCTCGACGCAAGAGATTCTTTAGGCTGGAAAGGTCGGCAAAGGGCGCGCTTCGGACTGCCTAACGGTGACTGCCGAGCGCGATCGGGCTTATAGTAACTTCTAGGCTCATGCCTCTCCAAGGACTGCGTGAAGAAGAGAACGATTCCCATTGGCAGACCGTCCGTCATGCGCCACACCAACGCGCAGGGCATCTTGAAGTTGCTGCGCGAATGCGGTTCTTGTTCCAGAGCCGATCTCGTTCGCGCTTCCGGGCTCAGCGCTCCGACCGTCACGAATGTTGTGCGGGATCTCTTGTCGAAGAGCCTTGTCGAGCCCTTAGGCGGGGGCGAATCCAGCGGTGGGCGTCCGCCAGACATGATCCGGTTCAAAGCCGAACGAGGCTGCCTTTTGGCCGTGGAAATCTCGGCCGAGCGGCTCTCCTTTTTGCTCACCGATTTGAATGGAAGCGAGATCGCTGAGCAAAAGGTCTCGCTGCTCCACCAAAAGACGACCCCCGAAGCGATTTGCAGTTACATTGGAGATGCGTTAAAGAGTCTGCTGAAAAAACAGAAAAAGACCCGCGATCGACTGCTTGCACTGGTCATCGGTGTGCCCGCTATCGCCAATGTGAAAGAAGGCAGCGTGCTATCGATCAGCACGCTGGAGGGATGGCGCTCGGTGCCTTTGCGCGCCATGCTCGGCAAGATCGCCAAATGCCTGGTGATCGTGGAGAACGATACCAACCTGGCCGCGCAGGGGGAGCAATATTGTGGCGCGGCGCGAACCGAGTCGGATTTCATCTACATCAATATCGGGACCAATGTAGGCGCAGGGATCTTTCTGAAGGGTGGGATTCATCATGGTTCGCAGTGGTCTGCCGGCGAGATTGCCTATCTTCGCCTGCCCTCCATCTCGCGCAGACAGCCAACGATCCACGAATTCGGCGAGTTGGAGTCGGTGCTGACTACGTCGGGAATTCTGAAGCGGTGGCAGCAAGAGACGGGGGAAGCAGGGCAAGGAGGAATTGGTGCTCACCGCAATATGGATGCATCGGGCATCCTCCAGCTGGCGCAAAGTGGCGACGCGTGCGCAGTGAGAATCGTCGGCTATTTGGCCGAGATCATGGCGGATATTATCGTGAATCTCTCCCTGATTCTCAACCCCGGCCTTATTCTTTTGGGCGGAGAGGTTGGCGGCCACTCGGTGGTGATCGAGTTTTTGCGGAAACAGTTGGAGGGAAGCGAATTCGCAGTGACGAAGATCGCCTCCAGCGAACTTGGCGACCGCGCCGTGCTTTTGGGGGGGATCTCCCTGGCGCTGGACGCGCTGCCCTCGGTGCTGCTGCCTGAGCCTAATCTGTGAATCGCCCGGGCTCAGGATCTTACTATTTGCTCACTTTCGATCCGCGCTGAGGGGCCCGTCAATTGCTGTAAGCGAAGGATCGCCGTAGTTCGCAGCAAAGACCTGCCCGGTGGATGAATCAACCGCAAGGCCATACGGATTTTTGCCCGCCGCGTAGGATCCAATCACCGCATTCTTCGCGCCATCGATCGCGGTGACACTGTTTCCGTGAACATTGGCAACATAAACGCGATTGCGCGCCACATCGACGGCAACGGCCTGTGGATGTTCGCCCACGGGCAATGTGGCGACAACCTTTCCTGTGACCATGTCGATAGCGCTCAGCGTCCGATCGCCATAATTCGCGACATAGATCATTTTAGTGACGGGATTCACGGCCACCGCACAAGGGATTGCGCCGACCGGAAGCGTGCGCACCTCATGCGTCTGTCTGTTCAGTGCGACGATATCCGCGGTGCCGGTATGAGCGAGATACAGAGTATCGGAGGCTTCGTCGAAGGCAATCCCCCATAGATGGGCGCCAACCGCGACCTTGCTTGCCGCTCCGGTTGCGCCGTCAACCATCCGGATATTGGGATCCTCATAGCCCATGAGAAAAACCGTGTTATGGACGGAATCGATCGCGATGCCATCGGCCGAACCCACTTTCATCGCCCAAGCCGTATTCGTCGCTCCGTCGATGACCGTAACCGCATTGCTGTAGGTATTGGTTACATAGACCTTGTTCGTGGTCTCGTTTACCGCCAGCACATAAGGATGGGCCTCGCCTTGAACCGTTGCAATTACCTCATCCCGCTTGCCGTCGATAACGCTTATCGAACCGCTTCCAGTATTCGCGACATAGATTCTGTCAGTCAGCCTATTGATGGCGAGAGAAATGGGTCCGTTCCCCACCTTCACCTCGCGCGTCGCGCCGCTGCGTTCATCCGTTACCGATACCGTGCCCGCATCTTCGTTCACACCATATACCTTGTGGGTAGCAGGATTGATCGCTACGGCAAGACTGGTGATCATTCTGCCTTGCGGAGCGTCGCCCTGCGCATACACGTTCAAAGGCGCACTCGCCAAAGCAGTGGCGGCCAAAGCGGCACAGGCTGGTATGACCCTTCCAGAGTGCAAGAGCGAGAACAGAAGCTGGAAAGTGCTGCATCGAATATTCATTCCTTTGAAAACCTCGCCTTGAAACTATATTATCATTATTAACAAAGTGCGGTTTCGGCCGGCAGAAACAGCAGAAATACCAGAGCCGGCCGGGAAGGTTTATCGATGACTCCATGCACGCGCGCTCTTGCCCTCATGACGGCTTTGGCCTGCACTACAGTAGGCGCTTTTGGTCAAAGCCCCGCCTTTCATGTCCTCGCATTCCATTCCACGCATGTGGAGCAAGACCACATGGATTTTTCCCAGCAAGCCATAGCTTTCTTTGAAGAGAAGTCGCAACGGGATCGTTTCGAATTCAAAGCGACAACCAATTGGGACGATATGAACCCAACCGTCCTCAAGCAATATCAAGTGGTTATGTGGCTGGACGGTGGACCCTCGACGCCCATGCAACGCGCGGCATTTCAGGATTACATGGAGCACGGAGGCGCATGGTTTGGCTTCCACGTCGCGGGATATATGGACAGCCGCAAAACCTGGCCCTGGTTCGCCGACTTTCTCGGCACCATCTTCTACGGCAACAGTTGGCCCCCTCTGCCTGCTGCCCTGGTCATCGACGACCCTTCGCACCCCACCACGATGGGCTTGCCTAAGAGCATTCTTTCGCCCGCCAACGAGTGGTATAGCTGGCGGCCCAATCCGCGCCAGAGCCCGAATATCAAAGTGCTGATGACGCTTGCGCCCTCCAATTATCCGCTAGGATTCAAAGACACCCTCTCCGGCGGCGATATTCCAGTCACTTGGACCAACACGAAGTACAAGATGATTTACACCAACATGGGCCACGGCAACAAGATTTTCGCCAGCCCGCAGCAGAATCTCTTCTTTGAGAATGCCCTGCTGTGGCTTGGTCGAAGCGTGCAGATTCAATAGACTTGAGACTTGCATGCCGGCCGTACGGCGTCGGTCAATAGTGCTCGAAACGCTCCGACAGCCGGGCCATCGAACTGCCGGTGGGTCCGTTACTGGTACTCTGCCTCTGCACGAGCATGGTTTTGCGCGACTTCCGAGTCATGATTGGAGGCACATTGAAACGAGCAGCGATCCATTTCCTGGCGCTTGCATTCTGTCTGGCCTTACGCTCCGCCGCATTCGGACAGGACAGCATTCCCAAGGCTGCCTGGACGCGCCCGCTGGGACTTGCCCTGGCGAATCCCGGTGTGACGCGCACCGCCGGCGATATCGACGACGGCTATTGGCAGGGTGCTCCGGTCGGCGGGTTTGGCGCCGGCACATTTTCCCGCAGTTATCGCGGCGACTTTTCGCGCTGGCATATCAAGGCCGCCGTCCATAAATACGAGCCGGTCTATGCCAATCAATTCGCCATGTTCCAGCAGTCCGAGGGCGATGCCCAGGGCACGGCCAAGGTGTTGATGAACGGCCATCCTCAGGGAAGCGAACTGTCCAGTTGGCAATGGGATTATCCCACCGGGGCGGGCGACTACTACGCGCTCTTTCCAAAATCCTGGTTCGACTACAAGTGGGACAAGTTCCCCGCGCATGTGACGCTCGAGCAGTTTTCACCGGTGATTCCTCGGAATTATCGCGAATCCAGCTATCCCGTGGCTGTCTACCGCTGGCACGCGGACAACCCCACCAATAAGACCGTTACCGTCTCCGTCTTGCTATCGTGGACTAATATGTCGGGCTGGTTTCGCACCTTCACGCGCGATTTTGCCGGCACTCCCAATCAAGGGAACCATAACGACTTCGTAAGCGAGAAGGTGGACGGCGCGGGCACGATGAAAGGCATCGTCTTCGACCGAAGCCGCGCCGGCAGTTCTCCGAATGAATGGGACGGTCAGTTCGCTATTGCAGCATTGGAATCGGAAGGCGTGGAAGTCAGCTATCAGACCACCTTTCAGGCCAGCGGAGACGGCAAGGCCGTTTGGCTTCCCTTCGCCAAAGACGGCAGGCTCGCCAACGACAGCAAGTCGTGGGTAAGCGAGAAGGAGAAATTGGGCGGGGCCATCGCTTTGCGTTTCACCCTGCGGCCAGGGGAGAAAAAGATCGTCCCAATGGTCATTGCCTGGGACTTCCCGCTCGTCCAATTTGGAGAAGGCAGAAAGTGGAATCGCCGTTATACGGACTTCTATGGGACGTCGGGCCAGAACGCCTGGAAGATCGCAAAGGATGGGCTGCTCCATGCCGCAGAATGGAGCGCGGAAGTGGACAAATGGCAAGCACCCTACATGAACGATGAAAGCAAACCACTGTGGTATCGCGGGATGCTTTTCAATGAACTCTACGCGCTGACCGACGGAGGAACCTTTTGGGGACGCAAGGCGGATTCGGACCCCAAGGCCGTTCCCTCCTTTGCTCTTCTGGAGTGCTTCGACTACGCCTATTACGGGACCCTCGATGTGCGCTTCTATGCATCGCTGCCCCTCTTGAAGTTTTGGCCCGAGATCGATAAACAGGTGCTGCGCGAATTTGCCGATACCGTGCCCAAGGAGTGGCCGGACCAGGGACTCTGGGTCTGGAAGACCCAACAGACCGGCGAGCCGGTAACCCACAAACGCAAGAAGATCGGCGCCGTACCGCATGACCTCGGCGTGCCGGAAGGAGATCCCTTTGTAGCCGTCAACGAACCCGGTTGGCAAGACACCAACGACTGGAAGGACCTCAACTCCAAGTTTGTGCTGATGGTCTATCGCGACTACGTTTTGACCGGCCGCACCGACACCCAATTTCTTCGCGAGACATGGCCAGCAGTCAAGGCAGCAGTGGAGTATCTGCGCCAGTTCGACCACGGTGGCGGTGTTCCAGAAAACAGCGACTACCCCGATCAAACCTACGACGATTGGGTGACCAGCGGAGTGAGCGCTTATTCAGGCGGCTTGTGGCTGGCGGCCCTGCGCGCCGCGGAAGAGTCGGCGCGCGCATTGGGCGACACCAAAGCCGCGGTGGAGTATCACGCCCTGTTTTTGAAAGGGCAGAAGACCTATGTCTCGCAGTTATGGAATGGAGAATACTTCCGCTACGACACGCGCGGCGAATCCAAAGAGGACATTCAGACCGATCAGTTGGCGGGACAGTGGTATGCCAATCTCACCGGCCTGGGCGATATCGTCCCTCATGATATGCAGTTATCCGCCGAGAAGAAGATATTCGACTTCAATGTAATGAAGTTTGGCCATGGCGAGATGGGCGCGGCCAACGGCATGGCTCCCGATGGCACGATTCTGACCAACGCGGAAGCCAAGGAAGTCTGGGTGGGAACAACACTGGGATACGCCGGACTGCTGATGAGCGAGGGCAAGAAGGATGAAGCCTATAAGGCCACCTGGGGACTCTATCACGTGATCTACGAGACCAAAGGATACTGGTTTCGCACGCCCGAAGCATGGGATGTCACCGGCAATTTCCGCGCCGGAATGTATATGCGCCCCACCGCCATCTGGGCTTTGGAAATGACCCCACCCAGAGAGAAATAATCTGCACCGACACAGGACCCAGGATTTTGACACTGCAACCGATACGAAGGGATGAAATCGACATGCGATGCAGATGGCTCACGTTTCTACTACGCAACAAGCTTGTACAAGCGCTGATGCTGCTGAACATAAGTTGTGGCTTCGTACAGGCGGCTTCGTCGACCGACAGGGAGACCAGTTTCCGCGTGGTCGCTCTCGCCGAGCCCGGCGGACTGCATGCGCCATTTGTAGACGCCGCGAAAAAATGGCTCGACAAATTGGCTGCGCAAAACAACTTCACCATCGATTACATTCAAGACACCGGCAAGATCGACGACGCCTTTCTGGCCCACTACCGGTTGTTCATCCAACTCAACTATCCGCCCTATAACTGGACGCCCACCGCCTCGGCAGCTTTTGAGAAATACATCGACGAAGGCAAGGGTGGATGGATTGGGTTTCATCACGCCACGCTGCTCGGCGAGTTCGATGGATTCAAGATGTGGCCCTGGTTCTCCGACTTCATGGGAGGAATTCGCTTCACGAGCTATATTCCCACATTCGCGGATGGAACGGTAACCATCGAGGACCCCGCGCACCCAAGCATGAAAGGTGTGGCGAATCCGTTCGTCATCCAGCAAGAGGAGTGGTACACCTGGGACAAGTCCCCTCGCGCCCATGTTCATGTGCTGGCAAGCGTGGACGAGAAGACCTATAAGCCGGAGAGCAAGATCGTCATGGGCGATCATCCGGTAATCTGGACAAACGAGAATTGCAAAGCAAGAAACATTTACATCTTCATGGGGCACCATCCTGAACTGTTCGACAATTCGGCGTTCACGGCAATATTCAAGAACTCCATTTTCTGGGCCGCCCGTCACTAACCTGAACCGACACGTCTTGCGAGGATGCTGGTCGCCTGTGCCTTCGTGGCTGCCGTTGCAAACCTGAAATAGCGCACCGAAATTGGACGGACCATTCCCTTCGTTGAGCCAGTAGCAAATCTTCCAGGAAGAACGGCGCAAGCTCGATGCCTGGGAGATCGGAAAGCGAGTGTTCGCACGTCTTTATGCCCGGTTTGTGCCTGAAGATGTCGCTTCTGGCGACCTGAGAGATTCTGCCGATTCTGGAATCGGTAGCTTACGTATTTCGGCTCAATGGACAGGCAGGATAGCCTGCTCGCTCATTTAGTGGTGATACTATCCCCCGTCTGGAAATTTGCAAAACCTCCGAAGTGATCATCGGCGGGCAGATCGGTCCTGAAAAAGTCGCCATGGTCTCCGCCGATTTGCACGGGCATGATCATAGACCGGAGAGCCGGTGCATATTTCCAGATCCTTGAGCCCGCTCGGCCGGTGATCTGTATCAATTCAGCCGCTTTCGGTGCGAGATAACATTTGAAACGAAAAAACCGCCGCCGGTTTGGGGGGAATATCTGCTGCAAGCAACGGGATGCGATGCAGCGCTTGGTCGGCTGTGAGCACCAGCAGGGTTTTGTCTTTGCCGCTGACAAGATGAGCCAGGCGCACCGGCGATGCAAAGTCGAAGCGCTTCAAATCCTTGCCGGTATTTTCGTCCACCAATACCAATGCGGCACTGAGTGCGAGGTAGGCATGGTCGATGCCGCCATGCCTGGCGTCCTCGTCACCAGCTCCAGGTATAGCCAATGCCAGTTGTGGTGTACCACGGGACGGTCGGAATCTTGTTATAACTTTCCTGAATCCAGATGGAGTTGCGATCGTTGAAGTGGATCGCCGCGCCGAGCGACTCGCCGTCGTAGAAACGATTCTCGACATGGACATATCCCGTAAAGCTGGTGAGGCCGGCCTGAATCCAGGAGTAGCCTGTAACGATCTTGGTCTTGGGGATTCCGAAGTTCTTCATGATTCCCAGCGCCTCCGTATGCGATCCGAAGGCGGTGTGGAAGAAGCCATGGGAACCGGCATTTTCGTAGGTATAGGCGAAGGTCAGTTCGTCGCCAATGGGGTCCTTCTTCAGGAATCCGAAGGTGTGACCAATGCCGATGTTCAGATTTGCCCGAGGAACGAGCCCAGGCCGGTCGAAGTCCGAACCGGGCATCAAGAAGAAATCAGTTGAGGTTCCCGCGTCGGGCGCGGGCTGTTGAGCCTCCGCCGGCGCGGTTTGTGCGGAAACTGCGCCGCCAAGTAACAGGACAAGGGCGCAAGTGCAGAGACCTTTGTGCAGGATTGACTTTGCAATCATCATCGGTGCCTCTTGGAGTGACGGGGAATTTCGAGCAACTCATGCAGTGAAGTGAATTGCGATAGGCGTGATTAGAACCGCAAACCTGTAAAAGTGGCGTAAAGGCAGTTGAGACCTTGCCACAAAAGGTCTGCTCGCATATCGACTTGTATCTTGGACACCGTCGTGAATACAATACCCGCAACGCTGCGTTGCATGAACAACGAGGTTTCAGGGCATGGACCAAGCCTTCAATCTCTCATGAACATGAAAAGCAGAATCGATATGGACATATCATAGCCAGTATGGTATCGACAGAGTCCGTGCAGGCAGGGGGCATGGTGATGACAGTCATTGGATTCCATGGTGTGCAGCGCAGGATATTGATTTCTTTTATCGGGTTGGCTGTGTTGTCGTGCGCAAGTCCGGCTTGGGCACAGACAACTCTAACCGTCTCGGCGGCTGCAAGTCTGAAGGATGCAATCGTCGATGCAGAGGCTTCTTACAAACAGGCATCTCCGGCTGCGGAGTTCGCCAACAACTTTGGCGCATCTGGAACACTGGCGGCGCAGATCGATCAGGGCGCTCCGGTGGATCTGTTCATCTCTGCTGCCACTAAACCGATGGACGAACTGGAGTCGAAGAAGCTGATTGTGGCAGGGACCCGTCGTAATCTCCTGAAGAATACGCTGGTACTGATTGCGCCCCAGGATTCCAGGCTCAAAGATTTTCAGGGTCTGGCGGATCGCTCCGTCCATGTGATTGCTCTGGGAGATCCCGGAAGCGTGCCGGCCGGCCAGTATGGCGACCAGACTCTACGCGCGCTCCATCTTCTGGATTCGCTGAAGACGAAGTTTGTGCTGGCCAAGGATGTTCGCCAGGTTCTTACCTACGTGGAAACGGGCAATGCCGACGCGGGTCTGGTATATGCTACCGATGCGCTAACCTCCGGGAAGGTTCGCGTTGTGGCCGTCGCCCCGGAATGGACGCACGATGCGATTGTTTATCCGGTAGCAGTAGTTAGAGGCGGACACAGCGAAGAAGCTGCGCGAAGATTTGTAGAGTTTCTCAATAGCCCGGCTGCCCATGCTGTTTTTATCAAACACGGGTTTACAATCTCCACACAGTGACGCGTTCGCACTGCCTTTGAAACTCGCCGGGTGGCGAGGGCCAGTTGTGGAGAGTCGGATTCGATCCCACGCGTCCTTGCCTGGAGGGGAAAACCCATTCAAGGGTGCAACCCTTCAGCGGTTGAGGGCATTTTGCATCGCCGTTCCGGCGCTTGCTCAGACCGGGGAGTTGGTTTGCTTGGGTAAATCAATGGGACGATCCATGCGCTCCATCACTTTGCAGGCCTTGCCATCGCTGTCGATTCCACCGAAGGAGACATAGCGATCCACCTTATTCTTGCAAGTGCGCTCCTCGGGGATCGTGCCTTCCGATCCATGGCGGTGAAAACGCCGAATTGTACATGTCGAGCGGGGATGGGGATCAAGTTGCGCTAGCTACAGGAGTGCTTGAGACCGGCAGAATTATCCGCGGTCACCTGAACCCGCTTGTTATCCGCACCACTGTTATATGCGGACGATCATCACTTCCGTCGATTTCATGAGAGCCGCGGCAACCTGGCCTTTGCGCAGCTGCATTTCCCGTGCGGCATCGGCAGTGATGATGGAGATAATCTTCTGATCGCCGATGGCGAGCACTACTTTGGCGAGTAGACCGCTGATCTTCACTTCGACTATCTTGCCGACCAGTTGATTGCGGCCACTGACGGTGCGAAAGCGCTCCCGGGACTCGATCCGCGGTTTGGTGGGGGAGGATTTCAACAGCGGAAAGAGCGCGCTCTGCGGAATGCGGTGATGGCCGCCGGGAGTTTTGGTGGTAGTCAGCTTTCCGGCAAGTATCCATTGCTTGATGGTGGCGTAACTTACGCCGATTTCCGCTGCCGCTTCACGAGGGGTCAAAAGAACGTCTGCCTGGGCCATGTTGCCGCCTTGGATGTTGGCCGCTACAGGTCGGGTCCAACAGGCTGGGATGATGGAATCTTACACCCGGAGCGCTGGGTCCCCGGAATCCATTGTTTGATAGATTCAAAGACAATCTGGAAAAACTCATGAAATCGTTATTGTAATCCGTATAGAGTCGTGAAATAAAATTGCGTATCGTCATTTTGTTTTGGAGGCATTATGACCAAGGTACAGTTGGTTCTTGCAGCTGCGGTTCTCATCTTCACATCGACGCTGGCGTTCGGCCAGAGCGGCAAGGGTGACCCTCAGGAGCAGCGGAAGACCGCCGACCCCTGCACGAGCGGCCACGAGTTCTCGACCACCGACTGCGCGCTGACCTGGCACGGCATTACGCTGTACGGCGCGTTCGATGCCGGCCTTGGATGGGTCAGCCACGGCTTGCCGGAGAACGGCTATAACTACGAAGGCGAATCGCTGGTGAACCGAAACGGCTACCAGCATCGATTCCTCATGGCGCCCAACAACCTCCAGCAGACGGGGCTGGGAATCAGGGGCAAGGAAGAGTTTGTGCACGGCTGGTCCGTTGTATTCAACGCGTCGACCGGCATCAATCCGCAGTCCGGCCTGCTCGCCAACGCGTCGGAAACCGACATCGTCAACAACGGCCTTCCCAGGGCAAGCTATTCGATAGCCATCGACGGCGCGCGCGCGGGCCAACCTTTCAATGACGAGATCTATGGAGGGATATCGTCCGAGCATTTCGGCACGCTGACCTTCGGTCGTCACCGCTCTCTGGGAACCGATGCAATGCTTCTTTACGACCCGGCCGGAGGCTCCTATGCCTTTTCGTATATCGGGTACAACGGAACGATGGCTGGCGGCGGCGACACCGAGGACTCCCGTTGGGACGATGCTATAAAGTATCGCCTCACCGCCGGCAAGGTCCATTTCGGCGCAATGTATAAATTCGCCGATGGTTCCGCCGGCTGCTACTCGGCCTCCGCAACATGGACCGCCGCTGACTGCACCGCGGAAGAGGCGCACAACAACGCTTTTGGCTTCGACCTCGGCGGAAAAGAAGGCAAGTTCTCGGCCGACGCCGTCTTCCAGCATTACAATCAGGCGATCAGCGTGCTGAACCCGCTGCTCGGGGTTCAAAGTGCGGCCGCTCCTTATCAGTCAACCACGGACAGCATCAACACAAACCCCATCACCGGGGCCAACTTGATTTCCACGGACAATACGCTCTATGGCATCGTGACCGATAACAACGCAGTGCTGGCAGCTGTTAAGTATTCGTCGGACTCCTTCAAAGTTTTTGCCGGCTACGAATACATCTGGCAAAACAATCCCGCGAACCCATTGGGCGTTGGCGCATCCGACCAGGGCGGCTATTTCCTGAGCGGCGTCGAAGACAACAATCTTGATTCCGAGAAGTTGGTGCAGATCTGGTGGACAGGTGCAAAGTACACTTACCGTAGCAAGACCGATGTAACTCTTGCCTGGTTTCAACAGCGGCAAAACGACTTCCGCCTTCCACCCACCTGCTCGACGAACCCCAGCATCGGCAATATGCGCGCGTCCTGCGCTGGAACCCTGAACGAGGGGTCGTTCTATGTGGATCACCACTTCAGCAAGCGCTTCGACTCTTTTGCTGGAGTTGCATATTCCTTCGTAAGTGGCGGATTGGATATCGCCATCCCTCATGGCCCGGGCGTCCCCTTTCATTCCGACAACAACCTTGCTCCGACAGTCGGTAGTCGTTTCGCCTTCTAATTATTTCCTCTGCGCCCCTGCGGCGACCGTTGCGGTGACAAAATAACTGGCGTCTCGCCGTCGCCCGATCGCGTTTTTTGCTGTTAGCTTCTGGCAATGCGCAGAGCACATCTTCGATGGTGGCCGCTCCGCCAGTTCCAATCAGCCGCATGGTCATCGAACAGTTGAAACTGGTAAGGCCAGTGCTCGTGGGCCTCTCAATCGCGAGCGAAGAGTTGAGTTCAATCGGGACCCGTGTTCCAGAGAAGGTCGCAGGTCTAGTTTATTTGGACGCTGGCTACGCGTATGCGTTCTATGATGCGGCCACGGGTGACATCGCCCGTTTCTGAAATGATATCGGGCTTTCAGTCGAGTTGAACCAAATGCTTATTGGTTATCGCAAGGATGCACGCAAGATCCAGGCCTGCGGAAATAGCTGAAACATAAAGCCTGGATTCGATCTCCTGAATCGGCCTGCCACTGACACCAGCTTGAGTTGCAAATAGTCCCGCGGAGATTGCCTGTTTGGCGGGGATTCAAGATGGAAGCGTTCGTATTTCAAAGCTTCGCGGCGATTCACCGCCAGAGGTATGCTGGAGCATATACGCAAATCGGAACTCATGCGAGGCAATCATGACCAATGGGGAAACGTGCGCCGGTGCGGCAACTTTCAAAATCGCGCCCATCGGATTGATACACACTCCGTTCAAACAGGCCACCGGTACGCCTATTCAGGGCGCAACAGGTAAGCGCGCGGAAGCAGTCGTTGAACTGGCTGCGGAGCTTGTGCCCGGCCTGGCAGACCTCGCAGAGTTTGAGCGAATTTGGTTGATTTATTTCATGGACCGCGCATCGGAGGCGCAGATGACGGTGTGCCCCTATATGGACGAGGTGGGTCGGGGCGTCTTTGCGACGCGTTCGCCTGCCCGGCCCAATCACATCGGGATTTCTGTTGTTCGTCTTCTCGGCATCCAAGGGAACAGACTATTTGTAGCCGACGCGGATATGCTGGACGGCACTCCGCTGCTGGACATCAAGCCATACGTCCCGGCGTTTGACAGCTTTACGCCCTCGCGCGCGGGTTGGTACACAAACAAGGTGGCCGACAACGTTGTGGCGGATTCTCGATTTGAAACAGGGGAAAGCGAGGCTGGGCAATCCAAGTGATTTCAGCCCGGCAAATGGCGCGTGGTACTGTTGATTCCAGGAACTGCGGCCGAGTGCGGATAGTCGCCACCTCCCCGGTTTCCAGGAGGAGATCAATGAAGATCAGTGCGCGCAATGTGCTTGAAGGAAAGGTCAAGGATGTCACCAAGGGCGCAGTCAATGCGCAAGTCACCTTGGAGTTGGACGGCGGAGAACAGATCGTCTCGATCATAACCAATTCCAGCGTTGACTCATTGGGTCTGGAGACAGGCAAAACGGCTTATGCGATTGTAAAGGCCAACGAAGTGATCGTTGGCAAAGGCGTTGACGGAAGCAAGTTGAGCGCGCGGAATGTGTTGCCGGGTGCAGTGATCAGCTCTCATGACGGAGCGGTGAACAGTGAAGTTGAGATAAAGCTCGACGGCGGAACGACCGTGGTCGCATCGATTACTCGGGAGAGTGTGCACGCGCTTGGCTTGAAACAAGGCGACAAAGTCAGCGCAATCGTGAAGGCATCCAATGTTTTGATTGGTGTTTAAGCGACTCCATGCTCTATGGCGGGCCTGAGAGAGGTCAATGGCTCGGCGAAAGCAGTCAGGATTCGCTGGGCCCAGACAACGCCCAATCCGGCCCGATTCAGGGTCTGCTCTCGATGCCGACCCGGGTTTCGGACACCCTCCCGAGTACAAAACCGGAAACGCTTCGTTGCAGGAACCGCGATTTTCCAAGGCCTTCAGTGAGCCTTTAATTCTTCATGACCGTACAAAACAAAAAAACAATATGGACATATCATGGCCAGTATGGTATCGATAGGGTCCGTGCCGACGAGGACATGGTGATAAGAGTCATTCGAAGCGGATTCAATCGCGTGCAGCGCGGATTATTGATTCCCTTTATCGGATTGGCTATGTTGTCGTGCGCAAGTCTTGTTGGCGCGCAAACAACTTTGACCGTGCTGCGGCTCAAGGTAGAACATTTTCAACGCCTCTATATTTCAACAGCATAGACCAGATTGGAGTGGACTTCTGGCGGTACGTCCTCTACGGAAGTTTGACCCTTCATGGAATCTCTGCCAAAATATGCCTACGAACCGGCGAGGTTGAGGCGTTCTCGCGTCCCGCACTCAAGTGCGGAAAACGGTTGGTGTCTTTCTCATTCTTGAATAAATGTGTCCGCGAAGACTCGGACCCCATCGGCAACAAGAAGTTTGCCTTCTCCCGGAAGGAGGGGGGCGTGTCGAGCAATCACGAGACCCCTAACTCGGAGCGTACCATGCAGTCGAACAGCCGTGCGCACTCGGCGCTGATTGGTATCTACGAGATTTCGAAATTGCTCACGCGCCCAGCCCGGCTTGAGGTGGCGCTGTCTGGCGTCATCAACCTATTAGCCAGCTTCCTGGACATGAATAACGGGTTGATTGCACTATTGGACGAAGAAGATCGCACCACTACGGTCGTTGGCTCCGGATGGAGTGAGGCAACTGCTCGCGAGCATTTTGAACGGCTTCCGGAACAGGCAGTAGGCCAGATTGTTGTCTCAGGAATGCCTCTAATCGTTCGCAATGTCGCGGAGAGCCCGCTGTTTGCGGACTGGAGTGAGCTGAACTCGGACGCTTCGACTTCTATTCAAAGGTCTTTCGTCGGCGTTCCCATCAAAGGAGAGAGTCGCACGGTTGGGACCATCATGATCGAGAGGCTGGACGGTAACTCTTCTCCGCATACCCTCGATGAAGATGTGCGCTTCCTGACAATGGTGGCCAATCTTGTTGGCCAGACCGTGGCACTGCAGACTTTGGTAGCCAGGGATCGCGAAAGGCTGATGACGGATCGTCACCGACTTGAAAAGGAATTGGAACAGCGCACCGAATCGAAACAGGATGGGATCGACTGGATTATCGGCGAGAGCTCTGCGATTCGTGAAGTTGTGGAAAAGATTCAGCAGGTAGCCCGATGTAATCTTCCTGTTCTTCTTTGTGGAGAGTCGGGCACCGGCAAAGAACTGTTCGCGCGAGCCATCCATGAATATTCTCCTCGTAGCCAAAAGGCGTACATTCGGTTGAATTGCGCGGCGCTTTCGGAGACGGTGCTGGAGTCGGAACTCTTCGGCCACGAACGAGGAGCGTTTACCGGAGCTGTCGGGTTGCGCAAGGGGCGCTTTGAAATGGCCGACGAAGGCACTCTCTTTCTCGACGAAATAGGAGAGATATCCGCTGCATTCCAGGCCAAATTGTTGCGCGTGCTGCAGGAAGGCGAGTTTGAGCGCGTCGGAGGAAGCCGCACCATCAAGGTCGACGTTCGCCTGGTCGCTGCAACCAACCGAAACCTGGAGGCGGCTGTTTTGTCTGGACAGTTCCGCTCCGACCTTTACTATCGCATTAGTGTGGTACCGATCTTTCTTCCTCCTTTGCGCGAACGCCGCGAGGATGTCGGAATGCTTGCCAAAGAGTTCTTGCGCCGCTTTAACCAGGAGCACGGAGTGTCGCTCACTCTCTCAAAACGTGCGATGGATGTGCTTACAGCCTGCGACTTTCCTGGAAATGTACGCGAGTTGGAAAGTTGCGTCAAGCGCACGGCAGCGTTGGCAAAAAACTCAATGATCGTAGTGGAAGATTTCGCTTGCAGCAACGATAGCTGTCTCTCCCTTGTGATGGGCAGGTCGATGAACCGAAAAGCACAACATGAAGCTGGTTATGTTGCGCTTCCGATTGTCGTCCCCGCCTCTGAACGTTCATGGCCCGTGCGCAAGATCACGCAGCCTCCAACTGTCGCGGCCGATAGTGATCCAGAGAAGATTGCCGCTGTCGCAGGTTCAAGTGCCGACGATGCCACGGAACGCCAGCGTTTGGTTGAGGCGATGGAGAGATCGGGCTGGGTTCAGGCAAAAGCGGCGCGGATTCTTGGGTTGTCGGCTCGGCAGATGGGCTACGCGCTGCGCAAGCACAGCGTAGAAATCAAGCGATTCTGACTCTCCACTTCCTGCTCTAGGACTCTTCCCAACTTCAGTGAACCGGGTGGCGTGTTGTACGAATGAATGGGCTGCGAGTGCGGCCGTGTTGGCCGTTATGCGACAAAACCTGTCGAACGCTTTGTTCCATGTCATGATTCCGACACAAGACAAATCTATATAAACCGCTCCGTATCTGCATCTTCCACTTTGGCGATTCAGTTGCTCTAGCCTATGCAGTACCCGCAGTGCGGGTGACTTCCGCCGCTCAGGAGGATGCAATGGATCTTGGCAATCGAAAGGCCGACGCACAGTTGGTCGTGATGCAGCCCGCTCTTCCTGTTGCAGCACAAGCGGGCTGTGCTTCAAAAAGCGGAAAGGCAAAATCCGGTTGCGGATCTTCCGCAGGGCAAGGAGATCTTTCCCCAGAGATCTGGGAAAAGGTGAAGAATCATCCCTGCTACAGCGAAGAAGCGCACCATCACTACGCGCGCATGCATGTTGCGGTTGCGCCAGCGTGTAACATCCAATGCAACTACTGCAACCGCAAATACGATTGCTCGAATGAATCGCGACCGGGAGTAGTGAGTGAGCGGCTGACCCCGGAACAGGCGGCAAGGAAAGTAATTGCCGTGGCCTCGAGCATTCCCCAAATGACCGTGCTGGGCATCGCCGGTCCTGGTGACCCGCTTGCGAATCCTGAAAAAACATTCAAAACATTCGAGCTGGTTAGCCAGACGGCGCCGGATATCAAGCTCTGCCTCTCCACCAACGGGCTGATGCTGCCTGATTATGTCGACCGAATTCAGGCGCTGAATATCGATCACGTCACGATCACCATCAACATGATCGATCCCGAGATCGGCGCGAAGATCTATCCCTGGATCTACTACAACAAGAAGCGGTATGAAGGTGTTGAAGCCGCGCGGATTCTGAGTGAGCGGCAACTGTTGGGCCTGGAGATGTTGACGGCGCGCGGCATACTCTGCAAAGTCAACTCGGTGATGATCCCAGGCGTCAACGATCGGCATCTGGCCGATGTCAACAAGGCCGTGAAGTCGCGTGGCGCCTTTCTGCACAACATCATGCCCCTGATCTCTGCGCCCGAACATGGCACCGTCTTTGGATTGAACGGAACGCGTGGACCGACCGCTCAGGAACTGAAGTCCTTGCAGGATTCCTGCGAAGGCGAGATGAACATGATGCGCCATTGCCGGCAGTGCCGTGCCGATGCCGTGGGCCTGCTCGGCGAAGATCGTAGCAACGAGTTCACTACCGAGAAAGTAATGGAAATGGAAGTTCATTACGACCTCGAGATCCGTCAGGCATATCAGGAATACGTGGAGAGGCAGCGTGCGGAAGTGGTTGCAGCGAGAAATGCCGAATTGAAAACGCTCGCGGGGAGCGAGAGCGACATCTCGATTCTCATCGCCGTGGCCACCAAGGGGAGCAGCCGAATCAACGAGCACTTCGGCCATGCGCGCGAATTTCAGATCTACGAAGCCAGCACCTCCGGAGTCAAGTTTGTTGGCCATCGCAGAGTGGATAACTACTGTCAGGGAGGTTTCGGGGAAGAGGAAAGCCTGGAGACCGTCCTTCGCGCCATCAACGATTGCGTCGCGGTCTTCGTGTCGAGAATTGGCCACTGCCCGCGCGAGGGCCTGCTGAAAGCCGGGATCGAACCAGTGGATCGTTTCGCGCTCGAATTCATCGAGCAGTCTGCGATCGCCTATTTCAGAGAGTATCTGCAGCGCGTGCAGAGTGGCGAAATTCAACATACCAGGCGCGGCGACGCCGACATTCGGCAGGGTGCGCTCATCACGACTTAGGCGGCAGAAAAAGGAGATTGCAAATGGCATACATGATCAAGGAATCGAACTGCACCGGATGTTCGGCGTGCGCGAACGAATGTCCGAACGATGCGATCTTCGAAAAGAACTTCGCCTTTTTCGTTGACCCATCCAAATGCACGGAATGCGTTGGCTTCTTCGACGAACCCCAATGCGCGGCAATCTGCCCGATGCCGAAGACTTGCATCGTCAACCCCGATTTGCCACGATATGCAGCGGCGGTGTAGATGACCAAGAGCCACGATATAGCCATGAGCATAACGCCGTCGGCTGACAAGTTCATCCGGCGCATGATGCGATTCTCCGCCGGGACAGAAGCCGGCTTCCGTCTCAAGGTCCGCCCCGGCGGATGTTCGGGACTCGCAGTTGAATTCGACATTGCCGATCACCCGGCGGCAAATGAGATTGTTTGGAAACATGCGGAGATCTCTCTTTTTCTGGATGCCGCGAGTGGCCTGTTGCTGAATGGATCTGTGGTCGACTTTATCGAGGATCGATCTGCGACGGGCTTTGTTGTCACCAGCCCGAGTGGCACGGCAACCGCATGCGCACCATCTTCGACACTGTTGCCGGTTGACGCACTCATTCGTCGCTGAAGGATGGATTTGCTTGGGAGGGACGGATCATGGCGCGGAAACCTGAGAAGGCCTTCGACTGGCAGGGACATGAAGTGTGCTGCAGCGGGTGTGTCCATCGCGAGTTAACACGCGAGGATCGTTGCAAACAGAAGCACATCTGCGTTCACGACCGCTCTCCCGCGCGGATCGAAGAGTTTTTCAAAACCAATCCGGTGCTCGCAAATGAGTTCCTCACTCATCCCTATTTCGAAGTCCGCGCGGCAGCCGCCAAATACGCGGATGTTTTCCGGCTGACTGCAATGTTGAACGATGAAGATGAATCCGTTCGCTGGAATGCCGCATTGCGGCTTCCGCGCCGTTTTTTGTTGAGGCTGCGCGATGATCACCACCGCGAGGTCCGTATTCGCGTCGCATCTCACCTCGAGGGCGATGAGTTGGCGCCGATGATGGCGGACCCTGACTACTACGTTCGGCAGGTTGTCGCTCGCCGTATTGGCGCATCTCATCTGGCAAACATGATCGACGATCCGGATCCAGAGGTTAGACGGGTTGTTGCTGAGCGGATCCCCGCAGAGTGGCTGCGGGAACTTGTCAACGACTCCGACGCCTCTGTGTGCCTTGCCGCGGCCGAGCGTCTTTCCCCTGCGCAATTGCTGCCCTTGCGATTTCATCCACACTTTCGGGTTCGTTACGAAGCTGCAGGGCGAGTACCTGAAAATGCTCTCGATGCGATGCGCCACGATGACGACCCACTCGTACGCGAACGCGTTCAAGAACGGATCGCGGCAAAACAAGACTCAAACAACAAGCACGCGCTCATTGAAACGGATCATGGGCGCTGGGACCAACGGAGGCGTTGAAATGGCAGACATTGTGCGCGATGGCTGGGTTGTCGAGTTGGAAGGACCGCCTCAGTTTGAGTTCGGGCAAAAGGTGCGGTCGAAATTCATGGTACGCAACGACGGCACCTTTCCGGGAAAGGATATCGGCGAGTTGTTGGTCAAAAAGGGAGAAGAAGGTTATGTGATCTCGATAGGCACCTATCTTCAGCAGTATTACATCTACGGGGTTGAGTTCATCCAGAGCGGCTATCGCGTGGGGATGAAGAGAAAAGAACTGGACTCAATTGATGCGTTTGCAGTAGGGGAGAGGGCATGAAAGATGTGATGACACCGCGTTATGAGTGGGGACAGCGCGTGCATGCTGCGGCAGACTTGTTCAATGATGGTTCCTATCCGGACCAGCCGCCCCAGGCGCTGCTGGTTGGCAACGGAGAGGTTGGCGAGATTGTGCAGGTTGGGCAGCATGCGGATTCGGGAACGGCGGTCTATATGGTTGAGTTCGCGAGCAATCGCGTTGTTGGATGTTTCGAGCAAGAGTTGGCCGCCTGGCAATCGAATGGAGGAACGCAATGAAGGTGATGATCCGCAGAAGTCAGTCTGGCGTGCTTTCCGCCTATGTGGCAAAGAAGGACCTGGAAGAACCGATCGTGGAGATTGAAAAGCCTGAGATGTGGGGTGGTCTGATCACGCTTGCAAATGGCTGGCGTCTGGAACTGCCGGCGATGGCTCCATCAACGACATTGCCGATCACGGTTGAGGCGCGAAAGTTGATCGAGGATGAGGTGCCGGCGTGAATCGCGCCGCGCTCGATTCGATTGCGGCAGCGTTCGATCGCGGCGAGGCAATTCCATTTTTAGGCCCAGGTGTGCTGTCGTTCAACGATGCGAGCGCGCAGTTGCCCGCGTCGCCTATGGCCTTGGTGGGGCACTTGACCGCGAAGAGCGGCGTGCCCCATAAGGTTAGGAACAATCTTGGCGCGGCTGCCCAGTTCATTGAGAATTTCAAGCATCGCAGCACAGTGACTACCGCAATGACGGACGCATTCACCTCGGATGTCCAGCCAACCGAACTGCACACTCTGATGATGAGTCAGCCGTCGCTTCCCCTGGTTGTTCACGCGTGGTACGACGACTTGCCGCAAAAGGCGCTTTGTTCACGCAGTGACTGGGGGATAGCGCAGGGTGTCAGCCAGGCGGAGCATTTTGGCGACTGGATCTATCTTTACAATTCCGAGGGCACGTTTGCGGGAGTAGAAGCAGACGACCTTCGGGATGACTGGCGGACTTTGCTCTATCAGCCACTCGGATCCGTCTGGCCTGCGCGCAACTATCTAGTGTCTGACTCAGACTTTGTCGAAGTCATTACAGAGATCGACATTCAGACGCCGATTCCGCACTCGGTGCAGGAGATTCGCAAGGGAAGGAGCTTTCTTTTTCTCGGTTGCAGATTCGCGGCGCAACTTGACCGTCTCTTTGCACACCAGATCATCAAGCGCTCTTCCGACAAGCACTGGGCCATTCTTCCCGAAGAGCCAACGCGCAACGAGGCGCGCTTTCTCGCCGAACACAACATCGAGCGCATTCCGATTGAGTTGGGGAATTTTGTTGCGGAGTTCTCGAAACTGCAGCGCGGCGCATGAACTCATTCAAGACACTTCCGTCGCATACCCTACAAGAGAAACTCCGATTGTCGCGTTCGGCACAGCATCGCTTAATCCACTAAAACACACATGGCACGTAAGTTAACGGAGTATTTGGTTTGGCAAGTGGATTGCATATAGATAAGCGTACGCCGGATGGCAGGGACGCAAAGCGCGAGTAAACATCTCTCATCCGACAGCACTTGGCCACTACGCTGCTTGATGCAGACGAAGAATCAAGTGAAACATTTTGAATGCGAGAACGAATCACGACACTGAGGAGGGGGAACGATGGCTAAACTGAGGCAGATTGCTTTCTACGGCAAGGGCGGAATCGGAAAGTCCACCACATCGCAAAACACTTTGGCGGCACTGGCAGAGATGGGGCAGAAAATCCTCATCGTCGGATGCGACCCGAAGGCCGACTCAACGCGCCTGATTCTTCACGCGAAAGCGCAGAACAGCATCCTGAGTCTCGCTGCCGAGAAGGGCACAGTCGAAGACATCGAACTGGAAGAGGTCATGAAATACGGCTATCAGCGCATCCGCTGCGTTGAGTCCGGCGGACCGGAACCCGGTGTCGGCTGTGCGGGCCGCGGCGTTATCACTGCCATCAACTTCCTCGAAGAGAATGGCGCCTACGAAAACCTCGACTATGTTTCCTACGATGTGCTTGGCGATGTTGTCTGCGGCGGATTCGCAATGCCCATTCGTGAGAACAAGGCCCAGGAGATCTATATCGTCATGTCGGGCGAAATGATGGCCATGTACGCGGCCAATAATATTTCCAAAGGCATTCTCAAATATGCAAACTCCGGAGGCGTTCGCCTCGGTGGTCTTATCTGCAATGAGCGCCAGACCGACAAGGAACTCGAACTTGCCGAAAACATGGCCAAGAAGCTTGGCAGCAAGCTGATTTACTTTGTTCCCCGCGCTAACATCGTGCAGCACGCCGAACTTCGCCGCATGACTGTGATCGAGTATGCGCCCGACTCCGAACAGGCTCAGCATTACCGCAACCTTGCCGAGAAGATCCACAACAATAATGGTCAAGGTGTGATCCCCACGCCCATTACGATGGACGAACTCGAAGATATGTTAATGGAGCATGGCATCATCAAGACCATCGATGAATCTCTGGTTGGCAAGAAGGCCGCAGAAGTAGCGGCGTAGCTGCAGCGACTAGGCGGGCGCCGTATCTTAACACGAGCGGTGCCCCTATTTTCAAATCCATTTGAGTGAGGTTCATCATGAGCGATAACGTCGGCATTGAGGAAATCAAAGAGCGGAACCAGAAAGTGATCGCCGAAGTTCTGGCGGCCTATCCGGAGAAAAGCGCCAAGAAGCGCGCCAAGCACCTCAACACCTATTCGGCTGACAAGCCGGACTGCGGCGTCAAGTCAAATCTCAAGACGATTCCGGGCGTGATGACCATTCGCGGTTGCGCATACGCCGGATCGAAAGGCGTGGTGTGGGGTCCGATCAAGGATATGGTTCATATCAGCCATGGTCCGGTCGGTTGCGGACAATACTCATGGGCTTCGCGGCGCAATTACTTCATTGGCACAACAGGAGTGGATGCCTTTGGCACGATGCAGTTCACTTCCGACTTTCAGGAGAACGACATTGTCTTCGGCGGCGACAAGAAACTCGCCAAGATCATTGATGAAATCGAAGTTCTGTTTCCCTTGAACAAAGGGATCTCGATTCAGTCGGAGTGCCCGGTTGGCCTGATTGGGGACGATATCGAAGGAGTCGCCAAGGCCAAGGCCAAGCAGTATGCAAAGACAATTGTTCCGGTGCGGTGCGAAGGGTTTCGCGGAATCTCACAGTCGCTCGGGCATCATATTGCCAACGACTCGATTCGGGACTTTGTCTTCGACAAATTGGGCGACAAGCCTGCGCGATTCGAGTCGACGCCCTACGATGTCGCGATCATCGGCGACTACAACATCGGCGGCGATGCGTGGTCTTCGCGGATTCTTTTGGAGGAAATGGGCCTTCGCGTCATCGCGCAGTGGTCCGGCGATGGAACCTTGGCCGAACTGGAGTCGACGCCGCATGCCAAGCTGAATCTCATCCACTGCTATCGCTCGATGAATTACATCTCACGCCACATGGAAGAGAAGTACGGGATTCCGTGGATCGAGTACAACTTCTTTGGCCCGACTAAGATCATTGAATCGCTGCGCGCGATTGCCTCCAACTTCGATGACAAGATCAAGGAAGGGGCGGAGCGCGTGATCGAGAAATACACCAAGCTGACGGATGCGGTCATCGCCAAGTATCGTCCTCGGCTTGAAGGAAAAAAGGTCATGCTGTTTGTCGGCGGCCTGCGCCCTCGCCATGTAATTGGCGCTTATGAAGATTTGGGCATGGAGATCGTCGGCACCGGATACGAATTCGGCCATAACGACGACTACCAGCGCACGACCCACTATGTGAAAGACGGAACCCTGATCTACGACGACGTGACCAGCTTCGAATTCGAGAAGTTCGTGGAGAAGGTGCAGCCCGACCTGGTTGGCTCCGGGATCAAGGAAAAATACATCTTCCAGAAGATGGGCGTTCCCTTCCGCCAGATGCACTCGTGGGATTATTCGGGCCCCTATCACGGATACGACGGGTTTGCGATTTTCGCGCGCGACATGGACATGGCTATCAATGCGCCGGTTTGGCGGCTGACCAAGGCCCCCTTTTAAACAACGCGGCTTCCCTGAGAGGAGAAAACACGATATGAGTCAAAATGCAGAGAAGGTGATCGACCACTTTGAGTTGTTCCGCGGCGCCGAATACACGGAAATGTTCGCGAACAAGAAGTGCATGTTCGAAGATACCGTGCCGGCCGAAGAACTCGAGCGCGTGAGCGAGTGGACCAAGAGTGCAGATTACCGGGAGAAGAACTTTGCCCGGCAAACCCTGACCATCAATCCGGCCAAAGCCTGCCAGCCGTTGGGCGCGGTCTTCGCATCTCTGGGCTTCGAAGGTACATTGCCCTTCGTGCATGGTTCGCAGGGCTGCGTCGCATATTATCGCAGTCATTTCTCTCGCCACTTCAAGGAGCCCACCGCGGCTGTGTCATCGTCCATGACCGAAGATGCGGCCGTTCTGGGTGGTCTCGCCAACATGATCGATGGTCTCGCAAATTCCTACAACCTTTACAAGCCGAAGATGATTTCCGTCTCGACCACATGTATGGCTGAGGTGATTGGGGACGATCTGAATTCCTTCATCAAGAATGCGAAAGAAAAGGGCTCAGTTCCCATGGAATTCGATGTCCCTTTTGCACACACTCCCGCATTTATCGGAAGCCATATAACGGGTTACGACAATGTGATCAAGAGCATCTTGGATCACTTCTGGAATGGCAAGGCCGGCACTGCGCCCAAACTGGAGCGTCAGCCCGATGGCAAGCTGAACTTTATCGGCGGATTTGACGGTTACACCGTTGGAAATATTCGCGAGATCAAGCGACTGTTTGACCTGATGGGAGTCGAGTACACCATTCTCGGCGACAACAGCGATGTGTGGGACACTCCCGGGGACGGCCAGTTCCGCATGTACGACGGCGGGACAACGCTTGAAGATGCCGCGAATGCGATTCATGCCAGCGCAACCATTTCGATGCAAGAGTATTGCACGGAAAAGACGCTGAACCTGATCGAGGCCAGCGGACAAGAGGTCATTGCATTTAATCATCCGATCGGCGTGGAAGGCACGGACCGCTTTCTGATGGAGGTCTCGCGGCTTACCGGCAAACCAATTCCGGATGCGATACGGAAAGAACGCGGCAGGCTGGTTGATGCGATCGCCGACTCGAGTGCGCATATTCACGGAAAGAAGTTCGCCATTTTCGGAGACCCCGACCTGACCCTTGGTCTAACCAGCTTCCTGCTTGAACTTGGAGCGGAGCCAGTGCACGTTCTCTCCACGAACGGCGGGCCGGCGTGGAAGGAAAAGATGGAAGCATTGCTTGCGGCATCGCCGTTTGGAAAGAACTGTCACGCGTATGCAGGCAAGGATCTCTGGCATATGCGTTCATTGCTCTTTACTGAACCTGTTGACTACCTGATCGGGAGCACCTATGGAAAGTTCCTGGAGCGTGACACCAAGACGCCTTTGATTCGCCTTGGATTCCCGATCTTCGATCGCCATCATCACCATCGCAATCCTGTATGGGGCTATCAAGGCGGGCTCAACGTGTTGGTCAAGATTCTTGACAGAATATTCGATCACATGGACCAGACCACAAATGAACCAGGAAAGACCGACTACAGCTTCGACATCATTCGCTAAGGTGCGTCGGTGTTGGGCATTCGTCGTAGGGCGATGCCAGCCCGAATCGGCCTACGACTGGTTGTCGCATTGATGACGCACGACAATTTCCGACGCTGTGTGGAAGTACGGACAAAAGGAGTGGCGATGGGGACTCTTGGCTCCAAAATCCAGCAAGTCTTCAACGAGCCTGGTTGCGCCACAAACCAGGCCAAGCCTTCCACCGACCGGAAGAAGGGGTGTAACAAACTCCTTGCTCCCGGAGCCGCGGCTGGAGGGTGCGCTTTTGACGGTGCAAAGATCGCGCTTCAGCCCATCACGGACGTCGCGCATCTGATTCATGGGCCGATCAACTGCGAAGGGCACTCCTGGGATGGGCGCGGCGCGAAGTCATCGGGGTCGAATCTTTATCGCACCAGCTTCACGACTGCGATGAGCGAGCAGGACATCATCTTTGGTGGTGAAAAGCATCTGTATCGAGCGATCAAGGAAGTGGTCGAAAAGTATGACCCGCCGGCAGTCTTCGTGTATCAGACCTGTGTGCCCGCGATGATTGGCGACGATCTGGAGGCCGTCTGTAAAGCAGCTGGAAAAAAGCTGGGCAAGCCAGTGATCCCGGTCAATGTGCCCGGGTTTGTCGGATCGAAGAACCTTGGCAACAAACTAGCAGGCGAAGCGCTTCTGGACTATGTGATCGGCACGGAAGAGCCTGCCGAGACGACTCTGTACGACATCAACATTATCGGCGAATACAACCTCTCCGGCGAGCTATGGCAAGTGAAGCCGCTGCTGGATGAGTTGGGAATCCGCATTCTGGCCTGCATATCGGGAGACGCGAAATACCATGAAGTTGCTCGCTCTCACCGTGCGCGCGCAGCCATGATGGTTTGTTCGAAAGCCATGATTAATGTGGCCCGCAAGATGGAAGAGCGGTACGGGATTCCCTTCTTTGAAGGTTCCTTCTACGGCATCGGAGATATGAGCGAGGCGTTGCGCGGAATTTCAAGACTGTTGGTCGATCGCGGAGCTCCAGCAGAGCTGCTGGTCAGAACGGAAGCGGTGGTTACCAGGGAAGAAGCTCGTGCCTGGCAGCGAATTGCGCCGTACAAGTCCCGGCTCTCAGGGAAGCGTGCTTTGCTCTTTACCGGTGGGGTGAAATCCTGGTCGGTTGTCGCAGCTCTTCAGGAAGCCGGCCTTGCTGTCATTGGAACGAGCGTGAAAAAGTCCACGCCCGACGACAAGGAACGCATCAAGGAAATTATGAAAGACGATGCGCATATGTTCGACGATCTGAAGCCGCGGGAGATGTACGCAATGCTGAAAGAAGCGCGCGCCGACATCATGCTCTCCGGCGGGCGCACCCAGTTCGTAGCGCTGAAAGCAAAGATGCCGTGGCTCGATATCAACCAGGAGCGCCACCACGCCTATGCAGGATATGAGGGCATTGTGGCGTTGGTGAATGAAATCGACAAGGCTCTTTCCAATCCCATTTGGGAGCAGATTCGTAAACCCGCACCCTGGGAGTTTTCAGCCATTCAGGAAATGCGTTCGATCCACATTGCATAGGACAATCACATGGCGAGAGTGACGATCGGCAAAAAGCATTGCACAGTGAATCCGCTGAAGATGAGCCCGTCGATTGGCGCGGCGCTGGCCTTCTTGGGAGTGGACAATTCCATGCCTTTGTTGCATGGCTCCCAGGGCTGTACTTCGTTTGGGCTTGTGTTATTTGTGCGCCATTTCCGCGAAGCGATCCCCATGCAAACGACGGCGATGAGCGAAGTGGCGACTGTTCTGGGAGGACTCGATAATGTCGAGCAGGCGCTGGTGAATATCGCCTCTCGCACCAAGCCGTCCTTGATCGGAATCTGCACAACCGGAATCTCTGAGATCAAAGGCGACGATCTAAAGGGATTTCTCAAACTGATTCGGGTGAACCATCCTGAGCTGGATCCAATTGCTTTGGTGGATGTCTCGACGCCGGACTTTGAAGGCGCATTTCAGGATGGATGGGCCTCCGCGGTTACGCGAATGATTGAAGAACTGGTGGAGATTCCGTTGCGTGAGGGCACGCACTCGCGCCGCGTCAACGTGCTGCCAGGCTGCCACATTACAGCCGGCGACATTGAGGAGTTGCGCGACATATTCGAGTCGTTCAGCCTGGATCCGGTCTTTCTGCCGGATCTCTCCGGCTCTCTGGATGGGCATGTACCCGAGGAGTTCACACCTACAACTCTCGGCGGCATTTCGGTTACTCAGATTCAGCGGATGGGGTCGGCATGCTGGACGGTGGCCATTGGCGAGCAAATGCGCGGAGCCGCGATCACGCTGGAGCATCGCACCAATGTCCCATACAAGCTTTTTGACCGACTCACCGGGTTGGCTGCGAACGATGCCCTGATGGAATTCCTTTCCGAGATCGGCGGAGTTCCCGTGCCGAAGAAATACCGGCGGCAGCGCAGCCAGTTGATTGACGCCATGCTCGATGGACACTTCTACTTCGGGGGCAAGCGAGTGGCGATCGCCGCCGAGCCCGATTTGCTCTCGGCAACCTCTCATTGGCTGCATGAAATGGGCTGTGAGATTCAAGTCGCAGTGACTACAACCTCATCGCCCGTGCTCGAAAAAATTCCGGTGGAAGAGGTATTGCTCGGCGACCTGGAAGATCTTGAGACGAGGGCCATGGGCGCCGATCTGATTGTTACGCATTCGCACGGCAGGCAGGCTGCAGAGCGTCTTCGGATTCCCTTGTTTCATATCGGAATCCCGGTCTTTGACCGCCTCGGTGCGAGCCAGCAGCTGTCGGTCGGATACCGTGGGACCCGCGACATGATCTTCAGCGTTGGAAATACCTTCATGAACAGTGCCCATGAGCCAACGCCGGAAACGTGGATGCCGCCACACCAGGTACCGCAGGATCTGGTCACGTTGGATTTGCCTCAATAGGCACAGCATTTTTCTGAGGAGGAGTATGAAGATCGCATTTGCAACCGAGGATGGAAAGCACGTCAATGCTCACTTTGGATGGGCAAAGAGGATTGCCATTTATGAAGTCAGCGCGGAGCACTGCCGCTTTGACCATAATGTCGAATTCAGCGGCACCCTGGAAGAAGACGGAAACGAAGACAAGCTGGGTCCGAAGCTCGAAGCGATCAAAGACTGCGCGATCCTCTATGTTGCGGCGATAGGCGGTTCGGGCGCAGCTCGTGTTGTCGCCAAGAATGTTCACCCGGTCAAGGTGGCAGAGACGCAGCCTATAGAGGACACATTGCAGCAATTGCAAAAAGTTTTGAGCGGCAATCCTCCGCCCTGGCTTCGCAAGGCGCTGAATAAGGACAGGGACCGCGATATCGACTTTGAAGACGAGGTGATCTATGGCTGATAGTGCAGTGCAAACAGCTGCGCCGGTGGTGCGTGGCTTCCTCGGTGAATTGATCAAGCAGTGGCGGGCTCAGGATCTGCATGGATCATGGGATGCAAAGAGCGATCGGGATCTTCTGGAACCGTACATCATGACCAGGGAAAAGCGTCTTCAGATTCCTATCATGAGCGATCCAGATCCGGAAACTCTCTGGCACATGGAGCTCTTTTATAACGCGATAGGCCTCACCATTGAGCGCATCACCGGTGTAATGGTATCTCCGCTGATGAAATTGCATCATGAAGGATTCGGACGTCTTGTACTGACGGCGGGAAGGCTGATTGTCTTCAACAAACATTTGCGCGATGTGCACCGGTTCGGGTTTGACAGTTTCGAGAAGCTGGAGTCCGAGGGGGAAAGAATCGTCGCGGAGGGAATCGACTGGATCGAGAAATACCCGGATGTTGCGCGCTATTGAGAGTGAGGCGACTTGGCAGAGATGGAATCGATTGCAGCGGAAGTGAAACGGCTATCTTCGCAGGCAGTACAGGCCAAACTCAACTTGCACGATCTTTCCGAAGAATTGCCCATCCATTGGGAGCAGATACCCGCGGTTGCACAGCGTGCGTTTGACCTGTACCGCGAACTTGAATCCAAGCGCGCTCAATTGAGAGCGGCCGGAGCATAAATGGGAGCGACACAAATGGAAGTTCAGGCGTTCACACGAGATGGCAGAGCATGGAAGCCCTCGTACCTTCTAGCCATCGATCCGGAAACCTGCATTGGCTGCGGGCGATGCTTCAAGGTGTGCGGGCGTGACGTGATGACGCTTCAAGGGCTGACGGAGGATGGCGAAATCGTTGGTCTGGATGACGATGAAGAGATTCTGCGCAAGGTGATGACGGTAACGGACCCAGGAGCATGTATTGGATGTGGCGCCTGCTCCCGCGTTTGCGGGAAAAACTGCCAGACACACGGGCCATCCTGAGAGGGCAATCGATGACGCCAGAGACAATGTACAACCAGTTGCGGCAGGCAAATCTAAAGGCGGACTGCGATCCGTTTGACGGTCACGTCCTGGCCTGTATCTTTGCCGCAGCAGTCGACGATTGCCTTGCGGGAGTTCCATTCACCGAGGCGCTTGGGATTTGCGGGGCCTCGCTTCGCCGGAGTATCGATCGGTATTTTCCCGGCACATTGCCAGATCTGGAAGACTTCGGCCTCGATGCCGAGCCGGTAGTCAGTGAAGAGGAGCGTTGCCTGCGTGAGCTTCTTTGGCGGTTCCGAACCGTCTCGTCACCTCTCGACTCGCTGCTTGCCTTCCTGGTTGCCCGCCGCGCGACCCGGCCCAACCATCTGTGGCAAGATCTCGGCCTGGCGAACAGAAACGAATTGTCCCGCTTGATGATCGGGCACTTCTCCGGCCTCGCAAGTCGCAACCATCAGGATATGAAGTGGAAGAAATTCTTCTTTCGAATGATCTGCCGTGAAGATGGGTTCAGCATGTGCGCCGCGCCAAGTTGCTCCGAGTGCAGCGACTTCGCACTCTGCTTTGGCGATGAATCCGGGGAAAGCTTGCTTGCGCGGACCCGCCTGGTTGCCGATGTTCATGCTTTCGTCGGTATCGGTCCTTCCTTGCCGCAATGAAGGGCTTTCGACATGTCGCAAACGCGACAAAGCTTACCGGCATCCTCCTGAAGACCTATAAGTTCTTGCGTTATCAGCGTGGAGCGAATGGCATCCTACGTGCTCTCTACAAGGCAGAGCCAGAGGGAGGTTGCCAGGATGATTCAACTGACTGAAGCTGCGGCAGATGCCCTGCACTCCGCAATTGCCGCGGTGCCCAATTCAATTGCGGGACTGCGGTTGGAAGCGCGGTCGAGAGGTTGCGCTGGACTTCAATACGAGATGGGACTCGTGGAACAAGCAAAGCCCGAGGACTTCAGATGTGAAAGCCGCGGAGTGAAGATCCTGATCGATCCCTCCTCGGTGGAATTGATATCTGGAACAACAATCGATTTTGTCGACAGCCAGGAAGGCACCGGCTTCTCATTTGATAATCCAAACGCCAGGTCCAAAGGCGGTTGCGGGAAGTCCTGCTGCTGACGGGCATGTTCCAGGGAGATTCGCCATGATTGAGACGAATGAAAACAGACCTTGGGTCTATCTCGACAACAATGCGACGACGCGAACAGATCCTCGTGTTGTTGAAGCTATGTTGCCGTTCATGTGCGAACAATTTGCAAACCCTTCCGCTCTCCACGGAATGGGTGTATCTGCGGCCGATGCCGTCAGGACGGCCCGCGGCCGGATCTCCGCACTTATCGGCGCAAGCCGCGATAGCGAAATCATCTTCACCTCAGGTGGGAGTGAGTCAAACAACACGGCAATCTTCTCCGCTCTGCAAACGCAGGATGGGCGCAACGAAATCATCGCTTCAGCCGTGGAGCATCCCGCCATCCTGGCGGTGTGTGCAGAGCTTGAAAGGGCGGGGAAGGCAAAGGTTCATCGCATACCGGTTGGCAAATCCGGAGCTTTGAATCTTGAAGCATATCAAAACGCGCTGAACGCAAAGACCGCACTTGTTTCGATCCAATGGGCAAACAACGAAACCGGCGTGGTGTTTCCGATCGAGGTGCTGGCGTCGATGTCTCATGCAGCGGGAGCACTGTTCCATTGCGATGCGGTGCAAGCTGCGGGACGCGTGCCTGTGGATGTTGCGGCCACGGGAGTCGATATGCTTTCGATCTCGGCCCACAAGCTGCACGGACCCAAGGGAATTGGCGCTCTCTACGTGCGGCACAGTGTAAAACTTGTTCCCTTCATACGCGGTGGCCGGCAAGAACGGGGCAGGCGCGCGGGAACAGAAAACACGCCGTCGATTGTGGGTTTCGGAGTTGCAGCCGACCTCGCCGCGAACACTCTGCAGTTGGACAAGGTGCGAATGGCCGGATTGAGGGATCGTCTCGAAAATGAGATTCTGCGTCTGATCCCATCGGCGATTCGAATCGGCGACCGCAGCAACTGCCTTCCAAACACGTTGAACATCGCTTTTGAAAATGTTGAGGCAGACGCGGTCCTTACGATGCTCGATCGAGAGTTTATCGCTGCATCTTCGGGGTCCGCCTGCACCTCCGGCTCGATGCATCCATCGCACGTGCTGACGGCCATGAAGGTTCCGTTCAGTCACTTGCGCGGATCTGTCCGCTTCTCTCTTTCGCGCGAGAGCACCGACTGCGACATTGAGAGGGTTCTCCAAGTGCTTCCTCAGATCGTATCGACTTTGCAAGGCACTTCAATGTCCATGGAGGCCACCTATGCCTGAATTACCTCGGATTGTGATGAACGACTCAACGCTCAGAGACGGGGAACAGGCGCCGGGAGTGTCTTTCACCCTCGATGAGAAACTTGCTATCGCGCTTGCGCTGGAAGATGCAGGGGTGGACGAAATCGAGGCGGGCACACCCGCTATGGGCGATCGTGAAATCGGCGAAATCGCCGCGATTGGCACAGCGCTGCATCGCGCCGAGCCGATTGCCTGGTGTCGCATGACACGCAAGGATGTGGACGCTGCCCGGAGAACAGGATTGAAGCGAGTGAACCTTTCCATTCCTGTCTCCGATATTCAGATGCGGGCAAAGCTGAATATCGATCGCGCCGGAGTGCTTGGCCGCATTCGCGATGTTGTTTCGTATGCGGTTGACAGCGGATTGCGGGTGGCGATGGGAGGCGAAGATTCCAGTCGTGCCGACATTGATTTCCTTTTGAACGCAACCGAGGCTGCCGCAGGCGCCGGAGCCCATCGCTTTCGATATGCCGATACGCTGGGTCATCTCGAGCCGTTCGCTGTATACGACACCTTCTCCCGACTTGGCGCCGCGATTGGAATCGAACTTGAATTTCATGGGCACGACGATCTGGGGCTTGCAACCGCCAACACACTGGCGGCGATTCGAGGAGGCGCGACGCACGCGAGTGTTTGCGTACTAGGACTCGGAGAGCGCGCAGGCAACGCTGCCCTGGAAGAAGTTGCCGCCGGCCTCCATCGCTTTCATAAAACCGGCTGCAATGTCGATCTGACGAAGCTTCCGCGGCTTGCGGAAATCGTATCCGCGGCCGCTCGCCGTCCGATACCCGTTGGCAAGGCCATTGTGGGCGCCAGCGCATTTACGCATGAGTCGGGCATTCATGTAGATGGATTGTTGAAGGATCCCGCAACGTATGAATCTGTATCGCCGCTGACGTTCGGCCGCTCCAGGCAGATCGTTCTCGGCAAGCACTCGGGACTCGCATCCGTTACAGATGCTCTGCGGTCACTTGGCTTGTCTGCGGATGAAGGACGCTCGCGGTGCGTCCTGGCCCAGGTACGTCAGCGCTCCATGCAGACCAAGCGTGTAATCAACACCGAAGAATTGCTGGAGTTTCATCACCGTGCCAGCCACGACCTGACTTCCGCAATTGGTTTAAAGGAGATGAGATATGACTGTGCTTGAACAGTTGTCAAAACTTTCTTCCGCTGAAGACTTCTTTCGCTTCCTTGCCGTTCCCTACGATCCGGCTGTATTGGATGTTGCGCGCCTGCATATTCTCAAGCGGATGGGAGACAACCTGCGCAAGGCCGCAGTTGAAACGGACGAGTCAAAGGCGCGCGCGTACTTCCGCGCACACCTGGAGAGAGCCTACCAGGACTTTGTCAACTCCTCGCCCCTTCAGGAGCGTGTCTTCAAGGTGCACCGGGACGCAATCCGTAAACAAGCCGCGATCCCCTTGGTGCGTCTTTCGATTCCGGAGAATGGATGAGTCATGCGCGCATCGCAGAAAAGACAAATGATTCCAGGAGGTCCGCCGCGGTTCCTGATCGATTCATCATTCTATCCTCATCCCCCGAGCGTTAGCCTGTAAGCCAATACCTCGGTCTTATCCGAAAAGTCCGGCCTGTTGAGTGGAGGCCGAACGATAAAAGGGACAATCACCGGGCGAAATCGCACGCACACCACCTCAGGAGAAGATTTATGACAGAGCGCAAAGCACCACAGATGCAGGCCACCTTGGGGCTCACCGGCCTCACCAGCAATGCCATGGCCCTCATAGCCCCCGGCGCTTTTCTTTGGCTTACGTTTTATATCCAGGCCACGACAGGAACAACGGCGCCAACTATGTGGCTAGGCATATTTGCAGCGTTATTGCTCTGTCTGGCTACCGCGGTTGCCTATGCGGAGATTTCCAAGCTCTATCCGGGTACAGGTTCGAGTTATTACTATGCCGAGCAGGCTCTTCTATCCAAAGACAGGTTCTTCAAATATGCCCGCATCGTCAAGTTCATTGTCGGCTGGGGATCGCATCTTTACTACTGGGTTTATCCTGGCGTGATGGTTGCCACGACGGGTATTTTTGTAGGCTATGTGGTCGGCTTCCTTTTTCCGAACTTCCTGAGTGGCTCGAATCCAGGTCCGTTGTTCATGGCTCTGGTGGCAATCGCCTTTTCGTTCTTTGTCGCCTGGATCGCATCAAGGGGCGCCGGCGCATCGACGGCAGTCAACCTGGCCATCAACATCGTTCAAATCTCCGCACTGATGGTATTCAGCGTTCTGGCGCTTGGATATCGTTCCAGCCATCCCGCGGGATCCGCTGCCTTCCAGTATGACGGTCAATCGCTGGCTACCTACTCCTATCAGTTTGCTACGGCCAAGGATGGTTCAACAATTCGAGACGCGAGCGGGGTCCCCGCACCGTTGCTGGATGCTGCCGGAAAGCCGGTCCCTTTCACCATCGACTATCCCGAGAAGGATGCCAGCGGCAACTTCCTGACCCACAAGAACGCCATCTCGGTGATCGCTCCGCACCAATTCAGCTTTATATTTATTCAGGCGACAGTCGCAATTCTGATATTGGTAGGATTTGAATCGGTAACGGCGATGGGAGGCGAAGCCAAGAATCCGACCAAGCATATACCAATCGCTGTAATTGGTTCGCTGCTGATTCAGGGGCTTGTGTGCTATCTGATTGAGTATTTCGCTGCGAACTACTTCCTGAATTCCGGGTATACGATGCAGAGCGCGGCTGCTTCCGCTGCCCCCATCGGTGATATGATGATCATCGTCGGCGACGGTTTCCTGGGCCATGGGAATGGCAAATACTTCATGCTGGCTGAGGCTTTCACGGTGTTCCTTGCGCTCATTGGTACGACTTTGAGTTGCATGAACACGGGTGCTCGCGTGACCTACGCCATGGGAAAAGACGATGAAGCTCCGGAGCATTTTGGCATTCTGCACGCTAAATCCCTAACGCCGCGCCGTGCTATTTGGGCGCTTGCGATTATCTCCGCGGTCATTGGCGTGGTTGCGGTCTCTCTGGCCTTTGGCGATGGTGGTGCTCCGACCGATGCCTCGATTGCGGCACTGCCACACGGCATCTTCTCCAGCTTTGGCTATAGTACGCACGACAAGATGGCGGCTCTGCCGAACTCGCTGCTTACTATAACTTTGACCTCCAATTTCGGCACCTTCATTCTCTATGCATTGAGTTGCGGGCTCTGCATCATGGCCTATCACAGGCGTCACGACTACAACGTGGTTCGTCACCTGCTCATTCCCGGTTTCGGACTGGCAGCCAACATCGTCTGCATGGCCTTTTACCTGATCAGTCCAGTCTTTGGCCTTGGCACGTTCAAGGAGCCATTGCTGGCGCTGGGTATATCCGGCGCCTGGGGGATTTACGGGGCCTTCTACTTTATCCGTTCTTCGAAGGCAAAAGGAAAGGCCGTGCTGCTTACCTCGAAAAAAATCGCTTGAGTTGTTCAGGATCTATCTGGCTTCCCCTTCGAATGCTTACCTGCCTGGCCAATGCGCTAGGCAGGTCGGGCGGTCGAGGAGGCCGGAAGAGAGGCGAAGCGAGTGAACCATGAACGGGGCGATGCAGAAGTCGCCCCATGCTAAAGTGGCCTTAACCTCGAATGGATCGGAGCTGTCGATGCGCTGGCCGTCGGGTTACGCTTCAGCACCGATTCCACTAGCGCCGGACCATTTTGTCGATCGGGCCTCCTGGGAAGATGTTGCCATTCAACGCATCTCATCGGGCCGACCCGATACATTGCTTTGCGACCAATTCCAGGGGAGAGCAGCGAGTCCACAGCAACAAGCGGCAAGCGATCTGGGCATGGCATTGATTGACCCAAGGGGCCTATCTTGGCGCTTATTGTCGTTGGGTGCTTCCTTGGCAGACTGAGCAGTTCGCGGCAGGTGATTGGAATCGAGGCGGAGTGGAGGAGCTCACTGCCCAATAGCGAGTTTCGACGATGAAAAATCCCATTCGTCCTACCGTTGCCCGGCGCAGATGGCGCATCGGCTGCCTGCTGGGTCTTGGCGTGTTGGTCAATTACTTTGACCGCGTCAATCTCTCGGTGTCGCATGGCGCGTTGACCGATGGTTTCGGCATCTCCGATATCACCTTTGGTTATTTGCTGGGCGCATACAACTGGACTTATGCGCTGTGCCAACTCCCGATCGGGGTTGTCCTCGACAAGTGGGGGGTGAAGCTGGTGGGGCGCATCAGTACCCTCGTGTGGAGCGTCGCCTCCTTCGGAGCTGCCGCGGCACTGGGCACGCGAAGCTTGTTTGCGGCGCGCTTCTTGCTTGGTGTTGGAGAGGCGCCGACGTTCCCTGCAAATGCCAAGGCGATCGGCGTTTGGTTCCCGCAACAAGAGCGAAGCTTTGCCACCAGCCTTTTTGATTCCGCAGCGAAGCTCGCACCGGCAATCGGTGTGCCGCTGATAGGCCTGTTGCTGTTGCGTATCGGTTGGCGGTTGAGTTTTGCCGCTACGGGGATTATCAGCCTGCTCTATTTCGCTCTGTTCTTCGCCGTGTATCGGGAGCCGGAAGACGACCCGGGGCTTGGAGAAGAAGAACGAGCCTATATTCAGGCGCGCATTGAGGGCGCGGTGAGCACAACCATTGCGCAGTCATCTCTCGGTTATTTGTTGCAGCAGAAAAAGGTGCTTGGACTGGCCCTGGGATTCGGCTCGTACAACTACGTCTTCTATCTTCTGCTCACCTGGCTCCCGAGCTATCTTTCCGAGTCGCTCCATGTCGATCTGTTGCATTCTTTCCTGTACACGGGTGTCCCATGGCTGATCGCGACGGCAACCGATTTGTCGATCGGCGGACTGTTGGTGGATGCACTGGTACAACGCGGCTGGAATGCGGGAAGAGTGCGGATGACAGTCCTCGTAGCGGGCACGGCGCTAGGACTGGGAATCCTGGGCGCTGGTTGGTCGCATAGCCCGATGCAGGCACTCGCGTGGATCAGCTTGTCCATTGGCGGCCTGTCTGCGGCGGCGCCCGTAGGCTGGTCGATTCCATCTCTCATCGCACCGGAAGGAAGCGTGGGAAGGGTGGGAGGAATTCTTAACTTCTCCAACCAACTTTCCGGCATCGCCGCTCCCATTATGACCGGGTATTTGGTCTATGCGCGTCACTCGTTTACGTTGGCCTTCGCGGTGGCCGGCGTCTATCTGGTGGCTGGAATCTGCGGCTACCTGTTCTTGCTTCAAGATCTGCGCCGAATTCCATCCCAGGCGGCGTAGAGTCAATTCTTTGGTTTTGGTGACACGGTTGCGCGGGTGGGTCCGACGGAGATTCCTCCATCCACCAGCAGCGTTTGCCCGGTGATATAACGGCTGGCTTCCGAGGCAAGGAAGACAATTGCGCCATCCAGATCGCTGGGCATTCCAGGGCGTTTCAGCGGTATGCGCTCGACGAGATAATCCACCCATTCCTTGTTCTCATAGAGCACTTGGTTTTGCTGGGTCTTGAACCATCCCGGAGCGAGGCAGTTGACGGTGACGCCATGCGGTCCCCAGTCATCGGCCAGGCTCATGGTGAGTTGCCGAACGCCTCCGCGGCTGGCGCCATAAGGCGCGAGGCCCGCGTATCCAAAAACACTGGTCACCGACCCGATGTTGACGATGCGCCCGTAGCCCCGCGCGATCATACTTCGCGCAATCGCCTGCGCCACGAAAAAGCTGCCGCGAAGGTTCGTGTCGAGCACCAGATTCCAATCGTCCCAGGTGACATCCAGGGCAGGCTTGCGTACATTGCAGCCCGCGTTATTGACCAGGATGTGAATCTGGCCAAAGGCCGCTTCTGCTTCCGCGGCCATCTGCTGGATGCTCTTCTCATCGCGAACGTCCAGCTCAAGACAGACTGCCCGTCGGCCCAGGGATTCGATCTCAGCCTGGAACGCTGCGAGAGTCTCGCGCCGCCGGCTGGTTATGACGAGGTCAGCACCCGCCTTGGCGAGAGCGCGCGCAAAATACTGGCCCAACCCGCGACTGGCGCCGGTCACAAGGGCAACCTGGCCGGAAAGATCAAACAGGGTGTTGTTCACTGGAGTAACTCCATGTTTGGAGAGAGCACGACCTTCATCAGATTCTGCTCACCCGCGTAGAGGCGCTCGAACCATCGAGCGCCGTCCTGCAAGGACGCGACGGCCGAAATGAGGGGTCTCACCTGGATCTTTCCGGCTGCGATCAGCTCAATCGCCCGAGGATATTCTCCCGCGGACGCGGCGGTTCCCTGCAATCGCACCTGGCGGCTCACCACCTTTTGCAGAGGCAGGGTGACTTCGGGCGTGATGTTGCCGATCAGCGTGACTGTGCCTCCTTTGCGGACCGCTCCAATTGCCAAGCCGACTGTTTCGTTTCTGCCTACCGCTTCAAAAACAAGATCGACTCCGGCGCCTTCCGTCAATCTCTGGCACTCGCGCGCGAGATCGGCACCTGAAAGAAGGAAAGCTTCGGATGCGCCAAACGACTGGGCAAGGCGGAGTCGCGATGCATCGATATCGGCGACAAAAACACGGCTGCAACCCGCGACAAGCGCGGCCTGCAGAGTGAGAAGCCCGATCATGCCTGCGCCGATGACCAGCGCGGTTTCGCCTCCTCGCAAGCCGGTGACGGCCACCGCATGCAAGGCCACGGAAACGGCTTCGAGCATGGCGGCTTCGGCAAAGGACATGGAATCGGGTAGCGTGTAGACGATCCGCCGCGGAACCACGATATATTCGGCGAAGGCTCCGTCGCGATGAAAGTCCCCGCAAGAGACGCCGACGACTTCGCGCCGATCGCAGAGGTTCACCTCTCCGCGAATGCAGAAGGGGCACGCTCCGCAAGAGACAGTTGAATCGAACGTAACGCGATCGCCGGGTTTCAAGTCTCCGACGTTTTGCCCGACTGCTGCGACGACGCCTGCGGCTTCGTGCCCCATGATCAGCGGGGGAATACGGCGGCCGGAAGACCCGTCATAACCATGCACATCGCTCCCGCATATGCCACAGGCCGCGACCTTGACGAGAACTTCGTCGGCTGCAGGAAGAGGCTGCGGTCGTTCAGCCAATTCCAAATGTTTGTATTGCGTGAGAACCAACGCTTTCATGGCTGCATTTTGTCATAACTGACACAGGATGGGCGAATGATCGTCGCGGACGGGCCGCCTGGCGGTATTGCCAGCGCGGCGGTTTCGGCAGCCGTTAATCGATAAGACCGGGCTGACGGGCAATTACGATTTTTTACTGAAGTACAAGGGCAGCGAAATCGAGTCCGACCCGCGGGCAATCGTCCGGGTGCTTGCAGCCCTCTCTTGATTGTTACGGCCTACTCGGTCCTCAACGCCTTGGCAGGGTCAATGCTCGTAGCGCGCCGCGCTGGAACTATGCCGGCAATACACGCCGCCACTGCCAGAGCGATGATCGCTTCCGCCATCACTTGCGCGTCCGCGCTCGTAATTTCATAGAGCAGCGCCTTGACGTACCGCACGCACCCTATCGCTACCGGTATGCCAATGGCCAGACCGAGCGCAGTCTGTATCAGCGCTCCGCGCATCACCATCGCCATTACGCCTGAGCGCTCTGCGCCGAGGGCCATGCGGATGCCAATTTCCGGAGTGCGCCGCTCGACGGAATAGGCCGTGACCCCGTAAAGACCGATGGTTGCAAGCAGCAGAGCGAGTGCGCCGAAGAGCATGGTCAGCCGTGCAATTAATCGCTGTTCGGTGAACTGCTCGGTAATCTGCTCACCAAATGTCTGAAACCTCACTACCGTCAAATTCGGACTGATGCCGGCAAGCGTCCTTTGTGCGATCTTCTCCATGTCGTTCATCGGCCGCGCAGTCTCAAGCACCATGGTGCCCGTATAGAGCGATAGATCCTGCTCAATCGGTCCCTTGTCGCTCGCAGCCCGCTGCATCAGTGGAACAAAATACATACTGGCATCTTTCAACTTCACATCGGTGTAAACGGTGTTCTCAACTACACCTACGATCTCAAAATCGCCGGGCATGTTCGGCTGCCCAATCCGCTGTCCGATCGGATTCTTCCCTTCCAGGAACTGCTTTACAAAGGCCTGATTCACCACGGTCACCGCGGGAGCAGTCGACGTATCCCGAATGTCAATTCCGCGGCCCATCACCATTTTCGTCCCCACGGAGTCGAAGTAGTCCCCATTGACCTTCACAAATCCAGCGAACCCTTGCGCTTTCGGCTGGCCCTGAATGCTGACCCAGTCGTTCCAACGCATGTCTTCCATCGGAGCGTATGTTGAAAGTCCCACTTTGACGACGCCGGGCACTGCCATGAACCTGTCTTCCATGGTCCGATAAAGTGCTTCCAACTGTGTCTGCGAGTAGCCGGCGGCCTGCGGATTGATGTGCACGATGTAGCGATTGCGCGCGTCGAGCTTCAAGTCCATATTCTGGAGTTTGTTGAGGCTCTGCGTAAACAATCCCGCGCCGACCAGCAGCACCAGGGACAAGGCGGCCTGCAATACCACCAATGTCCGTTGCAGCAACGATGTTCCCGCCGCGGTAGTCCTTGCTCCGCTGCGCAAAGCATCCGCCGGTTTGGCCTGCGCCAAAATCCAGGCGGGCGCAACGCCAAACAGGAGACCGGTCAGCATGGAAAGCGCAAGCGCAAACCCAATCACCTCCAGCGACGGCTTCGCGCCGATCGGAATATTCTGCGCACCGGGGAACGCAAGCAAAAGCAGCATCCGCGCCCCTGCATAGGCCAGGCCTAAACCCAGCAGCCCGCCTACGCCAGCGAGCAAAATACTCTCCGTTAGAAGCTGCCGAACAATCCTTCCCCGCATTGCTCCCAGGGCCGTCCGTATTGACATTTCCGTCCGTCTGCCCATGCCCCGCACCAGCAGCAGGTTCGCAATGTTGGCGCAGGCAATCACCAGCACCAGTCCCGAGATCCACATCAAAAGATGGAGATGTGCCCCGTAGTCTTCTTGAAGTGTCTGGATGCCCGATCCGCCCGGTGTCAGTGTCGCATGCACTCTCGGCAACAGTTTCTTGCCGTTCTCCGTGGAGAAGTTGCTTTGCGTTGCGAACGCCTGGCGCAAGACCGCATTCACTTTTTCCTGCAGCATCCCAGGCGCCACTCCCGGCTTCACGCGCCCAATCACGTAGAGCCAATTCACCTCCGGGTTGTGTACGTACGAAGCATTCGCCAAATCCGGCATCGTTTCAATCGGCAGATAAAACTCCGGTGGCGAAGATGCCATTCGATCTCCGAAGAATCCTCGCGGCGCCACCCCCACCACCGTCACCGGCTTCGTATTCACCCAGAACGTACTGCCCACGACCGCCGCATCTCCGCCGAAATCGTGCTGCCATGTCGCATAGCTCATCACCGCGGTCGCTGGAGCACCGCGCCTGTCGTCCGAGTCCATCAACAGCCGTCCCGCCGATGGGTTCAATCCAAATGTCCTGAAATAATTCCCCGACACAAACTCGCTCATCACCGAACGCGCCGCCAGCGCGCCGTCGCGCCGCGCAATGATCGGCCGATACCCCCAACCAGCCTGCATCGCTGCCAATTCCTCGAACTCCGGCACATTTTTCTTTAGCTGCTCATACGTGTCCGTCGAGAAGTTTGAATAGTTTCCGCTCTCCCTGGCAGGGTTGTGGCCAACACAACAGTCGTGCCCGTCGTTGCCCACGTGCACCAGAGTCTTTGGATCGCCGACAGGCAGATCTTTCAGCAGTACCGCGTTCACCAGCGTGAAAATGGCGGCATTGGCGCCGATTCCCAAAGCGAGCGTAACCAACACCGTGATGGTGAATCCCGGCGTTCTGCGCAACTGGCGCGCCGCAAAGCGCACGTCCTGCATCAACCGCTCCAGGCGCAGCCATCCCCAGCGCTCACGTGTCACCTCGGCAATCAATGGAAGGTTTCCAAATTCACGCATCGCAGCTCTCCTGGCCTCTGCCGGCGACTCTCCGCGTGCCACACGGTCAGCCGTGGCCATCTTGAGATGGCACTCCATCTCTTCACTCAGATCCCTTTTGCGGCGAAAGAACTGAAACATGCTCATGCATTACCTCGCCTGGCGGTCATGATTCCCTCAATGGTCGCGACCATCTTGCCCCAACGCTCATAGTCGGAGGCCAACTGTTCTTTACCGAGCTTTGTGATCTTGTAGAACTTCGCTCGTTGATTGCTGTCGCTCTGCTTCCATTCGGCAGTGACCCAACCTTGCCGCTCCAGCCGATGAAGTGCCGGATAAAGCGAACCCGTCTCTACCTGCAACACCTCGCCCGAGGTCGCTCGAATCGCCTGGCTGATCCCGTAACCATGCTGCGTTCCCCATTGCAGGGTCTTCAGGATCAGCATGTCCAAAGTTCCCTGCAGGAGTTCAATTCGATTCTGGTAAGTGCTTTTCGTCGCCATAGGCTGTAGACCCTCTACATCAGTATGTAGACAATCTACCTCTTTGTCGCCGGGAACGCAAGCCCTTTCCCGCGGGATCGAGATGAATTTGGCTAATACTACCGTTGTACTTGCCGCGCCAGGTCTTCATCCGAGCCTGAAGGCCAAGCGTCTTGGGCCGTATTCAGGGGGTTAAAGCCCCTACTTGCTGCGCTGCCAGTTGTGCGATTGGGCGACTCCGACGACCGCAGCGCCTCAGCCGAGGCGGCAGCGAAACGGCGCGCCAGAGCGCATGAATCTGCACGATTGCCCCAGGCGTAAAATCGCGAAACGGACACTCCGTTTGCGCGGTAAAATTGCTTGCGCGATTCACCTGGGTTCCGGCGTGATTTTGAGATCGCCCGCGACGCCAGAACGCGCAGCCAGATGGAGAGATGACCCGTTACAGACATCAGAGCGCGAAGGCTGGCCTGACCACGCCTGGACTTGGCTCCGAGTGGTTCCATCTGTGCGTGGTCCTGGCAGGGTTGTGCTTCGCTTTGATCGCCGCGGGGCAAACGCCGCCACCTGTTGCAAAGCCGCCGACGCCCGCCTCTGGAGTCGAACCGACGGTGGCGCGAACGTATCCGGAACTGACGGACATTACAGCCTCGACTGCCATCCAATTCGAGCACTTGTCGAGTCCCGAGCAGAAATTCATCGTGGAGTCGATGAGCGGCGGCGTTGCGCTGATCGATTACGACCGCGACGGCTGGCTCGACATCTATTTCACCAATGCGCAAAGCGTGGAGATGGCGCTCCATGGTCAAAAGGCGCGCAGCGCGCTGTTCCATAACAACCACGATGGCACTTTTACCGATGTGACCGACAAAGCTGGAGTGGGTTATCCATGCTGGGCCATGGGCGCCTCGGTGGGAGACTATGACAACGACGGCTGGCCCGACCTGCTGGTGACCTGTTTTGGCGGAGTGGTTCTGTATCGCAACAACAGGGACGGAACGTTCACCGATGCGACCAAAAGCTCAGGTTTAGGCGGCGACACGATGTGGGCCACTGGAGCGGCCTTTGGGGATTACGACAATGACGGCTGGGCCGATCTGTTTGTTGCGCACTATGTGGATTTCAACCTGGGCAACATGGCGGCATTCGGTTCCAGCGAGATTTGTAAATACATGGGCATCGATGTTCAATGCGGTCCGCGCGGGCTCAAGGGCTCCCCCGACAATCTCTACCACAACAACCGGGATGGAACCTTTACCGACGTCACGAAGAAGTCCGGTGTGGGCGATGAAGAACACCGCTACGGACTGACCGCCATCTGGTCGGATTTCGACAACGACGGAAAACTTGATTTGTTGGTCACCAACGACGGGCAGCCGAACTATCTTTACCAGGGCAACGGACGCGGCGTCTTTGAGGATGTCAGTTTCTCCTCCGGCGTGGCGTTGAGCGAGAGCGGATCCAGACAGGCCAACATGGGAATTGCGATCGGAGATTACATGCACACCGGGCGCATGTCTCTCCTTATCTCCCACTTCGACAGCGAATATGCCGCGTTTTATCGCAACGACGGCGGCATGAGTTTCACCGATATCTCCGTACCCTCGGGAATTGGCCGTGCCACACGCGGATATGTAGGTTGGGGCGACGCCTTCGTCGACTTCTCCAACAGCGGATGGCAGGACATCTTCCTGGTCAATGGGCATGTGTATCCGCAGGTGGATAGCTTATCTTCGAATCTCAAATATCTCGAGCCGAAGTTGCTGCTCATGAATCAACGCAATGGGACATTCACAAACATCAGCAAGTCGGTCGGAGAGGCGATTCAGATTCCGCAGGTGAGCCGTGGAATGGCCGTCGGCGATCTGTTCAACGATGGCAAGCTGGAGGCGGTGGTTGAGAATCTGAAAGGTCAGCCCATGATTCTTCGCCCGGAAGGGGGCCCGCAAAACCACTGGATCAGCTTTCAATTGGAAGGCGTCAAAAGCAATCGCCTGGCGTTGAATGCGCGTGTGCGCGCGACGGCCGGCGAGTTGGTGCAGTTGGGCGAGGTCGTCAGCGGCGGCAGCTACCTGTCGCAGAACGATCTTCGCATCCACTTTGGTCTGGGTGAACACCTAAGCGTAGACAAGGCGGAAGTGATGTGGCCCAGCGGAAAAGTGGAGACGCTTACCAACCTGGCCGCCGACCGTTTCTATGTCGTACGCGAAGGGGCGGGCGTGGTCACATCCCGGACGCCGGATTCCTTTAAGACGGGGCAGGCGGCGGGGCTGGTCGAAAGGCACTGATCTTCTTTCGACATCGAATCCCGGCCAATGGATTTCCGCTTGTTCTTCCTTGGATGTCCGCAAGCATCCCACCGCATGAGCGCTCTGCAGGCAATCACTTCGCAACCGGCGCGGCTTGAGTTTCCTCTGCGGGTTTGCCTTTGGCCTGGGCTTCATGGAGCTTTCTGAAGACCGTTTCGTCGGCGGCTTTTTGCAGGCTGCGGGTCTTGTCGAACTCCACTTTCGCCTCATCCTTCCTTCCTTCGGCCTGGTAGAACCGCCCCAGGCGGAAGTGCACATTCTGGTCTTCAGGACTCAGCTTTGCGGCCATCTTCAGTTCCTTGAGGGCATCGTCCTTGCGTCCCGCATCGCCATACAAGATGCCCAGATCGAGATGTGCCAGTTCGATTCCGGGATCGATGTGGAGGGCCTTTTCAAGCAATGCCGGCGCTTGTTCGGGATGACTCAAGCGCATCTCCGTGTCCGCCAGGAAGGCCAGGGCCTGGGCGTGTGCGGGATTGTTGGTCAACTCCGCCTGAAACTCCTGCGCTGCCTCCTCGTATTGCATCAAGCCCCACAACAGATATCCCAGGCCGAAGTGTACGTTCGGCTCCCTTGGATCGGCCTTTACGGCTGCGCGGAACTGCTGGGTTGCGCCGGCATTGTCCTTCATTTCATCGAGCGCCTCGCCGGCCAGCATGTCTGCCTCGGCCGACTCGGCGTTCAGCGTGAGAATCTCGTGATAAACATCCAGCACGCACTTATATTGCTTGCTCCACAGGCAGCTGTGCGCCAAAGCGAGACGGAGCGCCAGGTTCTGCGCATCGGCGGATGTGGCCTCCTTCAGAGGAGGCACTGCCGCCGCATATTCGCCCAGTCCATAGTGAGCCAACCCGATGAGCGTCTCAAGCCGCAACGCTTCGGGTGAGGATGAGGGCAGTGCCTTGAGCAGAGGTGCAAACGTCTGGATGGCTTCTTTGAGCGCGCCGGACTTGAAGAGCGAAAGTCCCAGGTTCAGACGCAGGCCAGGAATGGTGGGATTCAGTGCCAGAGCCTTGCGGTAAAGGCGCACGGCTTCCGGATAGTGTTCCTGGCGGGACTCGAGAAAGCCAAGGTGTGCATATGCCTCGGCGTTGGCAGGATGAGCCTGAATCGCGCTGCGCCAGGCCGCTTCGGCCTCCGGGTATTTGCCTTGCTGCTCGAGCGCAAATGCCAGGCTTCCTTGGTCGGGCGCATTTGCCGCTGCCTGGCTCCAGCAGCTTGCCGCCGGCACGGCCAGCAACACTGCAAGAACGATTCCCACTTGCACAGCTTGCACAAACGGCTTCACGCGCCTCTCCACTGGCATTTTCGCTCGTTTCAAGCGGGCCGCGCAACACGGAGTTTTTCGCGGAAGAGAAAACTTGCGCAGCAATGGCCGGGCGTGGGTGCCATTGCTGCGCAAGAAGTGGTCACAACCTAGAAGCGAATCTTCCCTCCAAGTTCCATGGTGCGGGGGCCGTAATCGTTGGTGACGGCGCCGAAGTTGCCGTCATGGAACCCCGTATCGACACCCTGGAAGCTCGTGTGGTTGAAAGTATTGAAGGACTCGAAGCGCAGCTCGATCTTCGTCCCTTCGTGAGCGGTGAGAGGAATGGATTTGAACAGGGACAGGTTCCAGTTGAAGATTCCCGGTCCCACGGCGGAGTCCTTGCCGGTGTTGCCGAAGCCCTGATTGGGGCCTCCATTCCAAGGCGCTACTGGATCGGCATAGGAACTGGTGCTGAACCAGGCGCCGGTTGTCTTTGGATAGGAGACCTTGGACACCAGGTTCGGCCGGTTCGTATAGCAACAGCCCAAACCAATGGTGTTGTCGCTATCGGTGATGGTCAAAGGTACACCCTTTTCCGCCACCGTGACGCCGGAGATCTCCCAGCCTCCGAGAATCTCGCGTGCCGCTATGTTCGTACTCCTCTGAAAGAACGGAAGAGCATAGATGTAACTCACATTGAAGATGTGACGCCGGTCGAAGGTATTGTCGGACCCGCGGTCATACCGGGTGTTGTAGGGATCGGAGAGCCCATAAAGATCGTTGCTCACGTCGGAGATATTGTGCGACCAGGTGTAGGCCACTTGCGTGGTGAGTCCATGGCGGTTCTCCAGGCGCACACCTGCCTGCAACGATTGGTAGTTGAAGTTGGTTTCGTTCTCCTCCTGGTTGATGGCCGCAAATCCGGGGAAGTTAACGTACGCGTTTGCGTTCAAGGTACCGTTGGCAACGCCCTCCCTATCGTCGTAGGGATTCGCCGCATTGGCCGGATCGACCAACGGCAGGGTGTTGATCTGGCGATCGTCGTTCTGGTCCCAACCGGAAGAGCCGACATACTGCACCACCGCAACGACGGATGGCGCTAACTCGTGTTGAATGCCAAAGCTCCAGTCGGCGGTTCCCGGCGGCGGATAGTTGTACTTGATGTTGGTCAGATTCGACGGGAACGACTGCGATGTCGTTACTCCCGTCAAGGCGCTGGTGTTGGGGTTGGAGAAATAGACGTTGTTGGCGGAGGGGATATAGGCGAAGGGTGGATTCAAGGCGGCGTTATACACGTCGTTGCCTTGCACCCGCTCATAGAACATGCCAAATCCTCCGCGCAGCACCGTCTTGCCGTTGCCGCTCAGGTTGTAGGCAAATCCGAGGCGCGGCTCCCAAGTGTTGTAGACGTTCTTGACGTTTCCACGCGGGAAGCCATTGACGCCCGCTTCTTCGATGCCGTTGAGATAGAACGAACCGGTGGTGCCGGGGAAGGTGGAAAGCGACGAGGGCGTCAGCGTGCCGGCCGCCGTGACCGGGTTTCCAAGCGATGTGTTGTAGTCTGCCGCAACGAAGTTGGCAAACTTGTTATAGCGCTCGAAGGCGTGCGGCAGCCCGTCGAAGCGAAGCCCCAGGTTCAGCGTCAGCCGCGACGCGATGTGCCAGTTGTCGTTGCCGTAGAAGCCGTAGTTGTTGTTGACCCAGTGCTTGCCGTAGAGGAACTGAAGCTGGTTGAAGTTGGAGGCGTCGCCGAGCAGGAAATTGATATACGAGTCGCCGGAGAAGTTATTCGAGTTGAACACCGCAGTCCCCTGGGTGTTTGCCTGCAGTTGCTGATTCTTGTAGTCGTGCAGCCAACTGAAGCCAAACTTGAACTGGTGGCGTCCCCTGGTCCAGGAGAGGTCGTCCCGGTACTCGAAGCCTTCGTAGCCGTTCTTCCAGGGGTAATAGCTCTCGCTCCAGTTGACATTCAGCGGTGAGCCTTGAAGATCGATCTCGGGCATGTCGTTGATGGCCGCGTCCGCCACCGGGAAGAAGCTGGTGGCCGTCCAGCCGCTGGGCTGCAGGAACGATCCCCCGGGTCCGGCCGTCGGCGTGAGCGTGATCTTGTTGCCGGCGTAAAGGAAAGCGGTCTCGTTGAGCAGGTTGGGCGTGTAAGTCTGCGTCAGCTTGATCACCGCCGTGTACGAGGGGTTGGTCATGATGGTGCCCACCGTCGGGTAGGTGCTGTCGCCCCACAGCGGCGGGAAGTAGTTTTGCAGCAGTGTGTCGTGCAGGTAGTGGCCCATCAACTGATATTTGCTGTTGATGGCGTGGTCGATACGAACCACATCCTCGCGGACATCGGTGGGTTGGGGAATGGACGCGATGTATTGCGTTCCGTTGTTATAGTTCGGCTTGGGGAAGGTGCCGGCGTTCACCTCGAGGACCGCGTTCTGGTCAATCAGGTTGGCGGGGATGGTGTTGTTGGGGAACGGCATTCCAGCTTTCAAGCCGTCCGCTGTATACAGCGCAAGTTTGGCCGGGTCGGAAGTCGTTGGAACCAGCGGAGTCGGCCCGCCGGCGGGAATGGTATAGGCCAGAGACTGGCCGGCCGTGGGGAAGTTGGCCGCCAGGATGGCATTCTGAATCGAGGGAGAACTGCCCTGAATCAGGCGCCGCCATTCTTCATTCCAGAAGAAGAATGTCCGGTTGCGGTTGTCGTTGTACACATGCGGAATCCACAGCGGGCCACCGATGTTGCCGCCCGGCTCGTTCAGCTTGAACTCAGGGGTAGACTTGCTGAAGTAGTCGGCGGCATCGTAGTCGGTGTTGCGGTTGAACTCGTAGAGTTCTCCGTGGTAGTTACGCGTACCGGACTTGAGCACCATCAGAATCGTGCCGCCGGAGCCGATACCGTAGTCTGGGCTGTAGTTGCTGTCCAGCGTCTGGAATTCCGCCATGGCGTCCTGCGAAGGCAGGTTCATGAAACAGCCGCCGCAGCCGCGATCGTTCTGCTCGGCTCCATCCAACAGATAGATGTTGTGCTCGGTGCGGGTTCCATTGAAACTGATGCCATTGGCCGAAGTCAGCGCATTGACCCCGCTGAATGGCGGCAGGTTATTGGAGACGCCTAGCCCGAGGGCCGCCAGTTGCGTCACGTTGCGGCCATTGGTGGCCAGCTCGGAGACCTGCTCGCCACTGATCAAGGTACTCACTTCGCTGGTTTCCGACTGAACCTGCAAGGCGTCCGCCGCAACCGTCACCGTCTGTTGCTGGCTTCCCACGGTGAGGGCGATATCCTCTGCCAGCGTCTGCGCCGGGTGCACCACGATGCCGGTGCGCGAGAATTTTTGAAAGCCGGATGCCGATGCGCTTAGCGTATAGGTGCCGACACCGACGTTGGGGAACCGGTAGGATCCCGCGCTATTGGACGTGTCCTGGCGCATCTGGTTGGTTGCGGGGTTGACCAGGTTAATGGCAGCATTTGGCACCACAGCTCCGGTCGGGTCTGTCACTGTTCCGGTGATGGTTGCGTTGTCCTGGCCCCGCCCTGCAGGCGCCAGCGCGAGGAGCATGGCAATCAATGCGCAGCATAGCCCTAAATATCCCCGCATCAATCTCCTTGCCTGGCTCCTTGCCTTGGTGCAGCTTGCAGTGGAAGGATTTTCTGTTGTGGGATGATTCATTGGTTTGCCTCCTGAGCAAACGATCTCTTGTGTTGCGATCTCTCTTTCTCTCCACGGTTCGACTGGGAACCAACAGCCGCAGACGCGCCCGCGAAAGTGCGTGGGCGGCAAGAACTGAATTTGTGTCGTTTGTCTTGCTCGCCCGAATGTCTCTTTGTTCGAGGCAAAGGTTCGAGGAAATCCGACGGTTGCCTCTTGGCCCTGTTCCGAAAGCATGCTTCGCTTTCGGAGTTTCCTCTGGGTCGTTCCACGGTTGGTGCCGGCGTTGTCAGCTAGAGCGGAAGCAGAGTAAATCCAGCCCGTAGGCACGCCCGGCAAAACGATCACCCTTGTTCCGCTCTAGAACTAACTATGCGCGCATCGAAAAGTCGCCCGATCCTCTTCCTCGCGGGCATGAATTCATCGGTGGCCGAGTTTAGAAATCGTTCGGGTAAGCGTTTTCTAAACGCAATATAGATACGCCGAATATGCCAGCTTGTCAAGAAAAACTTGGCGGCGCAAGACCTTCCTTTCGCGCACCTTTCGAAAAGAAGCAATTCGTTTTATGCAATCGCTTTACTCGGATCGATCAAACGTTTTTGCAGGAGCGATTTCGACTCTGCTCCATTGCCGAAATCAGCCCGCGGCAAGGCACCGAAGGTCTCTGTTCCGGCGCGGTAAGCGATTTCCGCGCATTTCGACATCCCGGTTCGACATCCCGGTTCGACATCCCGGTTCGACATCCTGGAAAGTTCAGCGCAGGATGTCCGCTCCTTTGCCCGCCCCAATGCCCGGTTCGGCGCGGCCGCGCAGCCATCTGTCTCCCGAGCATCGGCAATCTGTTGTCGAGCGCGTCGCCGGCGCGGGCCGATCGCGCATCGGCGGAACGGCAAGGGTGTCCATCGCGAGGTGGAATCTGAAGGAAGCTGTAGGCAAATCGCGAGCCCGACGAACAGCAAGCGGATTGAGGCGGCATGGTGGAGTGAGTTGGCAAATCTTCGCAAAGTCCGTACTTGCACGGAGCGCCACGGCGTATATTCGCGCTACGCCTGGCAGGCAATCATGGACGCGAGTTGCACCATCAACCGCGTCCGCGCGTCCAGATTGCCATGACGAAGCACTTCGTCGAACGCGAAGTTGTCGAAGGTCTCGATGAGTTCCGGGTCGGTCACCGCCAGTTTGGAGGTGTGACCCGGAAATAACTCATCGTGGTTCCTGCGTGCTTGTTCGCCGATGGCCATGGATCTTCTCCTCGTGTTACCGGCCGACCCGCTGTTGCAGTTGCGCAGGGTAGCGTGCGCCCTGCACCTCAATGCCGGAGACTGCGCCTTCAATGCTGTGCAGTTCGTCGGAGGTCAACTCCACTGCGGCGGCACCGAGGTTCTCTGTCAGCCGATGCAGCTTGGTGGTGCCTGGAATGGGCACGATCCAGGGCTTGCGGGAAAGCAGCCAGGCGAGAGCGATCTGCGCGTTGGTCACGCCCTTTTGCGCGGAGATTTTGCTCAGCACATCTACGATCGCCTGGTTGGCCTTGCGGTTCTCCGCATCGAAACGCGGCACGATATTGCGGAAGTCCGACTTGTCGAAGGTAGTGCTCGCATTGATGGCGCCGGTCAGGAAGCCCTTGCCCAGCGGGCTGAAGGGAACAAAGCCAATGCCAAGCTCTTCGAGCGTGGGCAGGATCTCCTTCTCCGGCTCGCGCCACCACAGAGAGTACTCGCTTTGCAAGGCAGTGATGGGCTGCACCGCGTGAGCTCGGCGGATGCTCTCAACGCCCGCCTCGGACATGCCGAAGTGTCTGACCTTGCCTGCGGCGATGAGTTCCTTCACCGTACCGGCTACATCCTCGACGGGGACATTGGGATCGACGCGGTGCTGGTAGAAGAGATCGATGACGTCCGTGCGCAGTCTCTTCAGGGACGCATCGGCGACTGCGCGAATGCGTTCCGGGCGGCTATCCAAACCTGTCTTCGAATCTCCGTTCTGAAAACCGAACTTGGTGGCAATCACCACCTGCTTGCGGAAGGGCTCCAGCGCTTCACCGACTAGTTCTTCGTTGGCGAAAGGACCGTAGCACTCGGCGGTATCGAAGAAAGTGACGCCGCCTTCAAAGGCCGTGCGGATGAGCTTGATCGCCGGTTCCTTTTCTGTCGCGGGGCCATAGCCGAAGCTCAGTCCCATGCAGCCCAGGCCGAGGGCTGAAACTTCAAGGCCGCTTTTTCCCAATGTGCGCTTTTGCATTGTGTCTCCTTTTTTAAATCTGTGGGTGTGCCAAATCCCTCCAGTCAAGCTGCGAGGTGATGGAGTGCCCGGCGGGGTGACGCGTCTTCACCGACAACTCGATACTACGGAGACGTGAGGTTCGAGCGGTATCACAATCCTGCGAACTTCTTGCCTAATCCTCCGAGTTACCCATTTTCCTGTACACGCAGTGCCCAGGCGGAAGTACGCTGAAGTTGGAGGGGAATCATGCAGATTGAAGCGGCAAACCGGACAGAAAAGCCTGGTGAGGCAAGTGTCGGCCATGGAAGCGCTGGCGGCGAAGTGATTGCCCTTCGGTCCGAGCTGGCCCGCAAGATCGCCGCCCACATCCAGGTGGAAGGGGACCAGATCACTCCCGTGCCGGGTCTGCGCCTGTTTCGCCGGACCGCCTTGACCAGCTGCAACTCGGCCACCTACGAGCCTTCGATGATCATCTACGGGCAAGGACAGAAGCATGTCAACATTGGTGGCGCGATGTATGTCTGCGATGAGTCCACGCTGCAACTTGCCTCCATCGACATGCCGGTCATCAGCCAAGTGACGCAAGCCAGCCAGGAGAAGCCGATCCTGGCCCTGATCCTCAAACTCGACATGCCCTCGGTCCGGGAGATCCTGAGCCAGGAAGAGTTCCTGTCGGTAGACGTCTGCGCGGGTACACGCGGCATGGCGATCGGCAAATCCACACCGGAGTTGCTTATCCCTTGCATACGCATGCTGGACTTGCTCGACACTCCGCGCGACATACCGTTCCTCGCCGGTCTGATGCAAAGGGAAATCGTCTACCGTCTGTTGCGATCGCCGCTGGGCAAGCATCTGCGCGCTATCGCCACACTGGGCGAGCAGAGCAATCGCACAGCCAAAGCCGTCGTCTGGCTCAAAGAGAACTTCGCCAAACCTCTGCGCGTGGAGGACCTGGCCGCCGTGGCCAAGATGAGCGTTTCGACGTTTCACCAACACTTCCGCACACTCACCCAGATGAGCCCGTTGCAGTACCAGAAGCGGATGCGCCTGCACGTGGCGCGCGTACGCATGATGACCGACGGACTGGACGCGGCCAGCGCCGCCTTCGAGGTCGGCTATGAGAGCGCTACCCAGTTCAGCCGCGAGTACCGCCGACTCTTCGGCCAGCCGCCCATGCGCGACATCAAGGCGCGCCAACTGGTTGAAATGGACTTGTCGGAAACCGACGGATGGCATCCCTGAACTCTTCTTTCGTCGTTCTCGGGCCGCGGGTAACTTCTTGCAGATTGATCCACGTCCGCAAATCGGGAGGTTGGCCCATCTGTCCGCCCCGCGAAAGGTCTGATTCTCATTTAAAACAGCCATCTTGCGTCTGGCGGCCCCGCGTCGGAGAACGCCAGCGGAAACTCTTTCAGACTCCGCTGAGGCGCGCCGAGGTCAGTGAAGCCGCCTTCGCGGCCCCCGAATCCGACCCACTTTGTTTGGGGAAAGGATGTGTGCCGCCTGGAGCAGGCGAACCAAGCAAAGCCGCGCAATTCTGAAAGCTGCTTGCCAGCAGACTCAATGGATCGGCGGTTGGCGTTATCATGGTTTCCAGTTCGCAGACACGCCGTCGGAGACCCACTTTTTCCCAAAGCTGGAGATTTCAGTCTATGCGATTCCCCATGCGCTTTGCTCTCGTTGCGTTCGCCATGCTTTTGCCAATCCGTCTGCCGGCGCAGCAGGTTGTAACCGGTCAGGCCGCATTTGCCGATTGGGACCAGCAGAGTCCCGGCATTCGCCGCAAGATTACACTCGCTGACTTGCCGGAACCAAAGCCCGAAGAGTCCGTCAACAACACTCCACATCTGGTTCCGCGGCCGGATGGCGCTTGGCCGATCGGACCACCAGGCTTCCAGGTCACGCTCTATGCCGGTGGCGACTCGGCGCCGATGCAGCGTTCCGAAAACAAAGAGAACATGGCGCTCAGCAATGGCACTTTCACCATGCCGCGCTTGATCCGGTCCGCGCCCAACGGCGATCTCTTTCTGGCCGACTCCGGGGCCGGCATTCTATTTGTCCTGCGCGGCGTGGGACCAGACGGCAAAGCCGCTCAGATCGAGAAGTTCGCCACCGGCCTCGATCATCCCTTCGGCATCGCTTTCTATCCGGCCGCAAATCCCAGGTACGTTTACGTGGGCAATACCACCACCATCCAACGCTTCCCGTACCACTCCGGCGACCTGCATGCCACCGCGGCTGCCGAGACCATGGTCCCCGATATTCCCGGATACGCCCAACTCACCGGAGGCGGCCACTGGACGCGCGATGTCGTATTCAGCAAAGACGGCCGGCATATGTTTGTGTCTGTCGGGTCCGGCTCCAATGTGGACGACGCCGATACGCATCCCCGCGAGTTCCATCGCGCAGACATTCTCGAATACACGCCCGAAGGGAAGTTCCTCAAGGTCTACGCTTCCGGTCTGCGGAATTGCGTGGGTGAAGCGATCAATCCCACCACCGGCGAGCTTTGGTGCTCCACCAACGAGCGGGACGATCTCGGCAATCATCTCGTCCCGGACTACGTGACTTCGGTCAAGGAGGATGGATTTTACGGTTGGCCATGGTATTACATGGGCGGCCATCTGGACCCGCGTTTGCCCCAGCCCTGCGCCAATGGAACCGGCCCCCATCCGCAAGCGCCTGCGCTTACCGCCGACCAGGCAAGAGACTGCAAACGCGTCGACCTCGCGGCAAAAGTCATCACACCCGATGTTCTGGTTCAGCCCCACATGGCCTCGCTGGAGATGCTCTTCTACCCAGCTTCAGGCATCTTTCCCCGGCAATATTTTGGAGATGCCTTTGCCGCCGAGCACGGCTCCTGGAACCGCGCCCGACGCGCCGGTTACGAGATTATCCGGATTCCCATGCACGGTGGCCGCGCCGAGGGAAGTTACGAAGATTTTCTCACCGGGTTTGCGACCAAAGACGGTCAGGTGTGGGGCCGTCCGGTTGGCGTTGCCACAGGCCGCGACGGGTCGCTCTATGTCTCCGACGATGGCTCTCGAAGCGTCTGGCGCGTCACTTATAGCGGCAAGAAGCAAGCAAGTTCAATCGTTCATTGAGAACCCATTCCGTTGAGATGGGCGTTCACAGGACCGATGTTCCGAGGTCCGCTCAAACTTGCTCGACCAGCGCGTAGGTCCGTTGGCGACAGTTGACAGCTCGCGCTGCGGAAGATTGCGGCGGCGCCGGCAGCGGTTGTTTCTGCGCTTGCCAGCGCTTTGTCGGCTCCGTCCGCGACAAACGAGAGCCGTCTTCAGGGTGCAACGACCTGCCTCCGCCGCTGCTCGCTTGCCTTCTTGATTTCGTTCATGTCCCCGGCTGGCCGGATTTCGAAAATGTTGCCGTACTTCAGAGCCGGATGCTGGCCGATGAGCTGCACAGCATGATTCATGTCTCGCGCCTCAAGCAGGAGAATGCCGCCGAGCTGTTCTTTGGTTTCCGTGTAGGGACCGTCGGTCGTTGCCCCCTTCCCGTTTTTCCAGGAGAGGGTCAAGGCGGTCTCCGGAGGCTGAAGCGCTTCGCCGCCACCCCAGTGCCCGGTGGCGCGAAGATGGTCGTCGTATTCAAAGCATCTGTCGAACATAGTGTTGCGCTCGGCCTCCGTCATGCCGTCGAATTTGCCTTTGTCGTAGTAGCCGAAACAAACGTATTTCATTGTCCTTCTCCTCCTCCTTCCCGGTGAGAGCCAGCAGCGTAACTGCCGAAAATGTTGCCGTCACTGTTTCAAATAACGAAGCGCAACACTTCCCGATTCAAAGATCTTTGACTCGACAAGTTTTAGTTGCAGACTCTTCGGCAGGTTGACACCTTCAAGCAGCCGTCTTCCTTCTCCTGCAATGATTGGACTAATGACAAAACGAAATTCATCCACCAGGCCAAGCTCTATAAGTTGTGAAGGAATATCTACGCCGCCGGCTAAGATGTTTTTGCCGGGTAGTTGTTTCAGGCTAAGTATTTCGTCGTGAAGGTTCCCACGAACAATTCGCGCATTGCCGTCTTCAACACTGTCTAAGGATCGCGAAAAGACAATCTTGTTTGTGGCGCAGAATGCACGGGCAAATTCCGTATCCGCTTTTGTCTCGGATGGGCCTTTGAGGACATCCGGCCAATAGGGAACCATCAATTGATAGGTCTTGCGCCCAAAGATATGCAGGTCAGCCTCTTGTGTGAGCTGCGTAAAATATTCAAGCTTTTCATCGTCGACGGATTGCTTGGTGTGGTCGACACAGCCGTCGAGCGTAATGTTGATGGCATAGATCACATTTCTCATCGATTGACCTGACCTCCTCTTAGGTAACAACGCTGGTTTCGCTGCAGAGCTCGGGTTCCCGTTGGGTCAACGGCAGAGGCAAGTGAGTCGATGCAGGATCGGTAGCGGACAGGGCTACCGATCGCACCGGCTATGGATCCGTGGACGCTAGCGAGGCTATTTGTTGGCGGTTTGAAGGGACAGCTCAGCGCGTTTCTCAACTTTGTGCTGAATCTGCTCTTCGGACAGAACGGGGGCGAAGTCTTCCATCTCGAAGACCTGGCGAATTTCGATTTCCGAGTCACAGGCGTGCGGGCTGGGGCAGCGCTTGACCCACTCGATGGCCTCTTCGAGGGATTTGACCTGCCAGAGCCAAAAGCCGGCGACAAGCTCCTTGGCCTCGGTAAAGGGACCGTCGATGACGGTGCGAGACGTGCCGGAGAATTTGACGCGCGCGCCTTTGGAACTGGGATGGAGGCCGTCCATGGCGAGCACGACACCTGCCTTGATGAGCTCTTCGTTGAACTTGCCCATCTCGGCAAAGAGTTGCGGATCGGGGAGGGCGCCTTCTTTTTCCGACTCTGGGGTTGCTTTGACGATGACCATGAATCGCATGGGGAAGTCTCCTTTGGGTTAAGCGTTGGCTGGGGGCCTTGAGCTCGGGTTCCGCTATTTGTTGGCAGTCTGAAGTGGCAGCTCAGCCCGCTTCTCCACTTTGTGCTGGATCTGCTCTTCGGACAGGATGGGTGCGAAGTCTTCCATCTCGAAGACCTGGCGGATTTCGACTTCGGAGTCGCCGAGGGGATTGCAGTTGGGGGCGCGCTTGACCCACTCGATAGCCTCTTCGAGGGACTTGACCTGCAAGATCGAGAAGCCGGCGATGAGTTCCTTGGCCTCGGTGAAGGGGCCGTCAATGACGGTGCGAGAGTTGCCGGAGAATTTGACGCGCGCGCCTTTGGAGCTGGGATGGAGACCATCGAGGGCGAGCAGGACGCCAGCCTTCACGAGCTCTTCGTTGTACGTGCCCATCTCCAGCAGGAGCTGGGGGTCGGGGAGGGCGCATTCTTTTTCCGCCTCCGGGGTCGATTTGACGATGACCATGAATCGCATGGGGAAATCTCCTTTCGGTTACAAGTTCGAGGGTTGATGGTTGAGCGGCTTACTGTTTGAGCGGCTTGTTTTCGGGTTGCCGGTTTGTTCTGTACCCTGCTTTCACCCTATAGTCGAACGGACGGACAGGAATTCGACAAGGTGCGCAAGGAATTTTTTCTTGCGATCGGGAATCTTTGAAAAGCGCAGTGTTGCGGGGCCGCTTGAGCTGGAATGCTGCCAGCGAACGCCTCGAATCTTTACTTTTGATAGAATGTAAAGAGAGGAGTGTGTCGTCTTATGGAAGCTACGCTCAGTAGTAAAGGACAGGCTACGATCCCCAAAGCGGTTCGCGATCGCCTGCAAATCAAGCCGGGAGACCGTTTCAAGTTCTTCTTCCACCCGGACGGCGTGATCATTCTGCCCAAAATTTCAACTGCCAGGCTCAAGGGCATGATTCCAAGGCCGGCCCAACCGGCATCTCCTGAAGAAATCGATCGGGCGATTGCGGAAGGCGCTACAGAAAGATTTCGGCGAAGAAAATGATTGGTCTCGATACGAACGTCCTGCTGCGCTACCTTGTGCAAGACGATCCAAAGCAATCTCTTCGCGCAACGGAGATCATCGAGCGGCGCTTGACCGAGCAAGAACCGGGCTTCGTCAGCCTGTTAAGTATCCTTGAAGTTGTGTGGGTTCTCAAAAGCCTTTTCAAACGTTCCCGGCAGCAGATTGCGAACGATATCGAAATGCTGTTAGCGGCGGATACACTCGAGGTTCAGAATGAGCAAGAGGTCTATACCGCCGTTATTGCGCTGCGCAATGGAATTGGAACATTCGAAGACGCCTTGATCGGCGCCCTCGGCGTCTGGAGAGGTTGTTCGGCAACCTTGACCTTCGATGAAGATGCCGCAAAACGGCTGCACGGGTTTCAACTGGGCTGATTGACTCCACCTCCCCGGCACAGACTTACCTCCTTGCGAAGCTCGGACGGGTGGCGCCGGTCCCGCTGAGATCTCCTGACCATTCCGAGGGTGCCCCCGGTCCCTCGCTTTTGGGGACCGGGGATGGAGGCACCGCGCCGCACAAGCTTTTCGGTTGGAGTATCCTCCCAGTGTATGAAAGGCGAGCGCATCCGTTATCAGCAAACGGGGGAGTTTCACTTCCTTACCTTCAGCTGTTTCCGGCGTAAGACCTACCTATCGACGGTCGCGGCGATGGAGCTTTTTGAAGACGCGTTGGAACGCGTTCGGTTGCGTTATCTCTTTGCAGTTGCGGGTTACGTGGTCATGCCGGAGCACGTGCATCTGTTGGTCAATGAGCCAGCGCGCGGGCTCTTATCCAGAACCGTTCAGGCCCTCAAGCTGTCGGTTTCGATGCGCAGCCGCGAAAGGCCCTTCTGGCAGGCGCATTCTTACGATTTCAACGTCTCATCGCACCAGAAGTTCGTGGAGAAGTTGCGCTACATTCATCGCAATCCGGTCAAGCGCGGCCTCGTTACCAAGCCCGAGCAGTGGCTCTGGTCAAGCTATCGTCATTATCAAACGGGAATGCATGGAACCGTAGAGATCGAATCGGAATGGACGGCCTGCGAGAGAGGCTGGCAACTGCCTGCGTGGATGCGCTACAAGCAGCTCGATTCCCCGTCCCCGGTCCCCAAAGGCGAGGGACCGGGGGCACCCTCGACTTGATCATGCAAGGCATAAGGCCGGAGCCTCCTGCCCACCGGACATTTTCTATTTCAGCTGGCGGGTGGCCTCGGTCCCAGTGAGGTCTCCAGACCGCACTGAGGGTGCCCCCGGTCCCTCGCATTTGGGGACCGGGGATGGAAGCGCCTACGAACATCCCTTATCCCAACCCCCGAATCCGCGCTTGCAGGAATTGGCGGGTGGCCTCGGTCCCAGTGAGGTCTCCAGACCGCACTGAGGGTGCCCCCGGTCCCTCGCTTTTGGGGACCGGGGATGGAAGCGCCTACGAACATTCCTTATCCCAACCCCCGAATCCGCTCCTGCAGGAATTGCCGCTCCGGTTCCTGTTGGGTCAGCGCCAGAGCTTTCTCATACGAATCCCGAGCCTCGGCGGCCTTGCCCAGCCTGCGGCACATATCGGCACGAGCGGAATGCGCCAGGTAGTAATTTGCCAATTCGCCCTGTGCCAACACCGCGTCGATATGCGCCAGCCCGGCCTCTGGGCCATCGCGCAGGCCAATGGCCACGGCACGATTCAGATGCACCACCGGCGAAGGCTGAATGCGTACCAATTGGTCGTAAATCGCAACTATCTGCTGCCAATCTGTCGCGGCCACCGATTCCGCCTGCGCATGAACGGCCGCAATCGCAGCCTGCAGTGTGTAAGGGCCGAAGCGGCGGGAGTTCAGGGCTCTCTGTACCAGTGACCGTCCCTCCGCGATCTGCGCACGGTTCCAGAGCGAGCGGTCTTGATTTTCCAGCAAGACCAGCTCTCCGGTGGGAGAGGTTCTGGCGGCGCGGCGGGACTCCTGGAGCAGCATCAGGGCAAGCAAGCCGATTACCTCCGGGGCCGGGATTTCCGGCTTTGGTTGGAAGTCGGCCAAGAGTCGTCCCAACCGAATCGCCTCGACGGTCAGCTCGGCTCGCGTTACCTCCGCGCCCGACGCAGCCGAGTAACCCTCGTTAAAGACGAGATAGATGACCTGAAGCACCGCGTCGAGCCGCTCCGGCAACTCCTGCGGCGTGGGCACCTCGTAGGGTATCGGCGTCTCTCGAATCTTGGTCTTGGCGCGCACGATGCGTTGGGCGAGCGCTGCCGGCGTCACCAGAAACGCCCGGGCGATCTCTTCCGTGGTCAGGCCGCAGACCTCTCGAAGGGTCAGCGCAACCTGTGCTTCCGGAGGCAGAGCGGGATGACAGCAGGTGAAGATCAGGCGGAGGCGATCGTCTTCGATCTCCTCATTCTCCTCAGGCGCGTCGTTAACACGCGCCTCCGCGTGAAGCGCAAGATCGCTCGGCGCTCCGTCGAAGCGCGCCCGCCGGCGGATCGCGTCGATGGCCTTGAAGCGGGCCGTTGAAATCAGCCAAGGACGCGGCTTGTCGGGAATGCCCGCCTGCGGCCAGGACTCCAGAGCGGCAGCGAAGGCCTCGTGCATCGACTCTTCGGCCAAGTCCAAGTCTCCGAGGAGGCGCACGAGCGTGGCCAGAACCCGGCCCGATTCGGTCCGGTAGAGAGTCTCGATGGTCCGGCTGAGTTGCTCGGGCACAGGCTGCGGCATGTACGCCAAACTAGCAAACGAAAGGGCAGAACGCAACTGCACTCCAGGGCTTTCCCGACGCACAAATCAGTTGCCCGTCACTGCAATTGTGGAACCGCTGTGGGCATGAGCAGATTCGATCATCGTGGATTGCCGGATGCGGTCGTGAGCGGAATCGATTTCGATCGACGAACGAAGAGGGCGGTTCGATCCGGCCAATGTTTTTAGATTGCGTGGGAGCGCGGCGGAAAACCGCACTCCCACGGTTGGGAAGCCGCTTAGAAGACGATCTTGCCGGCGAACTGGACCAGACGTGGAGTGTTCATTTGAACCTGGCCGGAGAACCCGCCAAAGTTGCCCGCACCGGCGGTATTGGCCGGTGGGCCGAACTGGGTGCGGTTAAAGGTGTTGAAGATTTCGGCGCGGAATTCGAAGCCAATCTTGTTGTCGGGGCCGAAGGTAGTGTGCTTGAAAGCGGCGAAGTCCCAGTTGGCTATGCCGTCGGCGGTCAGACTCGGATCGACGCGCGGTTCGTCGCCGAAGGTGTAAGCAGCGGGAGTGGTGAAGCAGGCCGAGTTGATCCAGCCATTCGGACCGGACAGGCCCCGGATGACGCGCGACTGGGCACTTCCACTGGTCGCCTTCTTGCATCCGGCAACCACGTTGGGACGCAAGCCGGGCGCGCCATAATAATTCGCGCCGCTGGGGGCGGTTTGGGTGGGTGAGGAGGATGCGAGAAGCCTGGACCATCGCATGAACCGTTCGGAAATTGAACAAGTCGGTTTTGAAAGGGCACGACTTTAGTCGTGCCGCTGACGGTGCTACTTTTTCTGCGGCTTTAGCCGCCGAGGGATGTTTTGGCAGCTTCAAAACATTCCCTCAGGGGCTGAAGCCCAAGGCTTTTGAGGCGAGCTTGCGGCACGACTAAAGTCGTGCCCTTTCAAAACCACTGCTTCGTATAGTTCAAAGACTTCATACGATTGCCCAAGTGGGGCGCCCAGCTTGTAGTAGCAGGCCGGGGCTTATGGCCCGCTGTTCCGCGCCGTCCATTTGTCCCGCGCCGTATGATAGCCTACTTCGCGTCAGCCGAAGGGCGCCAATTCTTGGTGCGGAGCAGGGATGAAGCAGACAAGGCGAGCATTCTTGTTGAGCACATTGCCGGCGGCCGCATCGGCTTGCTTTGCGCAGGGCGTGGTTCCCCACAAGATCGCCGCGCTGCCCAGGGGCAAGAGGTCGGGTCTGCCGTACGGCGCTCATTTTGTCGAAGTGGCAGGCAAAGCGGGCATCGGCTACCCGGTACTTTACGGCTCCCCGATTCCCAAGAATTACATCCTCGAATCGATCGGCTGCGGGTGCGCCTTTCTTGACTACGACAACGATGGATGGATAGATATCCTGGTGCTGGGCGGCAACAGCTTCTCAAAGCCTGACGCGGGCATCACCAACCTGCTGTTTCTCAACAATCGCGACGGCACCTTTCGCGAAGAAGGCGGCGTGCGCGGGGTGGCCTATAGCGACGACGGCCAGGAGCAGGCCGGGATGGGTCTGGCGGTGGGCGACACGGGCGGAAGCGGTCATCTGGATATTTTCAAAACCAATTTCGCCGGCGATCTTCCAGTGCTGTACCGCAATCTCGGGAAGGGAATCTTCGAAGACGCTACGCGCGAGAGCGGACTGGCAGTGGACAACCGCTATGTTTGCTGGGGAGCCGGTCTGGAAGACTTCGACAACGACGGATGGCCGGACATCCCTGTAGCCACAGGCCACATTTATCCGGAGCTGGAGAGCCGCTATCCGGACTCCCCCTATAAGAGCCCGCTGCTGCTTTATCGCAACCTGGGGCACGGCCGGTTTGGGGAGTTATACGACGAAGCCGGCACCGCGATTCTGGAGCCTCATTCCATCGTTGGCGTCCGCCAGATCTGTACTTGGGCGTCTATGAAAACACTCCAGTGGTTCTTTTTCCTTAATGGATTCATTACTATCGGGTCCAAGCATTACATTCTATTCAATTAGACTGCAGCGTCCTCGGGTATGATGAGGCCAACGCATTTGTATTACGCGTGGGCCCCATTTGTTCCGCGGAGAGATTTCGTGGATTCCGATAGAAACCATTCCGTCAAGGGTCCGCTGAGCGTCGCGTACAAGGAAGATTCGCGGCGCGCACATCCGCGACTCAAATTCAATGGGCGGGCTGAGATTCGGGTCCTGCCGGATGTGCAGAAGTTTTCGGGCACAATTGTCGACTTGAGCCTGGGGGGATGTTGCATCGAACTTGGCGGTCCCATTCGGGCCGATGCCTTTTGCCGCGTCGAGGTTCGTTTATGCGTGGAGGGGACCAACTTTCAGGTAGCCGGCATCCTGCGTCACCGACAGGACGGTTTCAGAGTCGGGATCGAGTTCACAGATGTCAGTGACCGCAAAGCGGAGCAGATTCGGGAACTGATCGTGTATCTGGTGGAGACGGCTAAGGCTAGACCCATCGAGCGGGACGGCGATTAGAATCACTAAGAAATGAATCGATCGCGCCATGCTCATCTCCCTACAGCATCCGCAGCTTTGCTCCAACCAAAAGCGCTGGAGTGTTATTGGGCCGCACATTCATCATCCACTGCGCATTGGTCTCAGCTTCCGGATAGTCGCCGACGCGACGTCCGCCTCGGCAAGAAACCCATAAGTCATCCCGTCGTTCGGCGATCGGCGATGCAGAACGGTAGCCCGGTCTCTCGCCTGGGCAAACTCATGTCCACTCAACATGAGCGCTACTTGAGTCCTTTGCAGCGAGAAGTTATGGGGCTCCAGCTTCAAGCCTTGAACAAGAGCGGCATCCGCACCCTCAAGATATTCGGGATCGGCTGGCTTGAGACATAATCCAAAAAGGCCGCCAGCGCGAAGCCGAACAAGCACAACGATCCGCGCCGACAACCCATCCCCTAGCAGCTTGTTGTTTCCATCGTCCCGCGTTGACGCCCATCGAGAGCGGCCAGAAGGTGAGCGAGACTTCCACAATGCCTCCCATGATGTAGTGGCAAGGAGACAGGTAAGCTGCCAGCGGATGTGAGACAAAGGTCAGCCAACCCAAACCGGCGAGCTCCAGTGAGAGTACCCGGTAATAGCCTCAGAAGTGGTATGGTGAGAATCGTCCACCAATCGCCCAGAGCTGAAGAGAATCGAGGTCACATTGAAGCGCTTGAAACATGGCAAAACGCTTTCCATCTTATTCGTATGCCTGATGGCAGCGTCCTTCGACGGGTTTGCGGAAAAGAATCCAGTTAAACAAGCTCGGATCGATCGAGCTCAGATCGTCAATCCCACCGCGTCGTTTCTGGATGTAGCTGCGCGCAGGGCCGAGCTTGCATCCGCCACGAATCCACGCGTGCTTCTGGCTCTCAAAGACAAGCATGGCTGCACCAACTCAGAGCAGCCTGATCCGCCGGCTGGCCGCATGGTCATTCCACACCACTATCTCACCGGCAGCAACGGGCCGGTCAATCCGGAAGAGGCTAAAGCCACCGACCCCTATCGGAGGCTTCAGTATGCGGTGACGGACGGCGCCAGCCGCTACGTGGCCACAGGCGATCACGCGGAAGCCGCTTGCGTGGCCAGCCTGCTTGCACGCTGGGCTGCGTCCAAAGCGCTGCTGGATTACACCTACCGTGAGAGCAGTCAAGCGTGGTACCAAGTGGAGTGGACCCTTGGCTCCATTTCGCTGGCATATTCCATTGTGCAATCCGATCCGGCCGTTTCCGCCGATCGGAGAAGTCGGATTCTCAGGTGGATGCACGATGTATCGGACCATATGTTCGATCAGGACCCGCATCCCGATGAACCTGCGCGCGAGAATAATCATGCCTACTGGCGCGCGCTTTGCGCCGCATCGGTTGGTATTCTGACCAATGACGCCGGGCTGTACCGCCGTGCGCTGAAGCAATACGAACGCGCCATCGGTCAGATGAACTCAGACGGCTCGTTGCCGCTTGAAATGACCCGGCACGAGAATGCTCTGCACTACCAGAGCTTTGCGCTCGCACCGTTGGTCATGATCGCCGAGCTTGCCGCGCGCCAGGGAACCGACCTTTACAGCGTGCGCGTCAACAACCGCACGATCGCGGATGCCGTGGATTTTCTGGTGCGTGCCTCTGCCAATCCCGGCTTGATGAAGCAGTACGCATCCGAACCGCAGAGCTTCTCGCTCTTCTCCGGCGAAAGGCCACCGGCATGGCTCGAGTTCTGGGCCGCTCGTCATCCGGGCAAGCCGTGGGACAGCCTGCTGACTCAGCCTCTATCCGACTCCAACCTCGGCGGAAACGTTACTCTCTATGCCGCTCCCGTGAAGTAACTTTGTCTTGCGAAGGCGCTCCTTGAACGCGGGGAAAGGATCCGGTCCGATTGCGATCGATGCCAGCGCGTTGTGAGTTAGGCAAGAGTCCTCTGTGGTGCGCAAAGACCGTTGCGACTTTGGAAATTTGGTCCAGTCAAAACGGACCGATCCGAGATCGTCGCGAAAAGGGAATACTGGATCGTCTTCCGCGCCGATCAGACGGTCGCGACCCGTCCCTGCAAACTCCAGAAGGGCCATCTCGCATCTAGCGGCTTCCTTCAAAAGGTGCGATCGAAACTGCCCCGGCAAGAAGTCTTGAGACAGGCATCCCTGCGAGCCGGGGTAATCCCAATAGGGAGCGAACGTTTTCGGGTACCGATCGATGGAGAAGTGAAGTGCCATCGACGCGGCTCACGGAATCGATTTTGCAACGGGCTCCAGAAGTGGGTTCACAGTCGGATAACACAAAAGGAAATCGTAGCCGTCTGCCGAGTAGATCAAATATATGCGCATAGAACCGCTTACGAACAAAATGACACCATAGTTCCATTTCGCAAACAGAAACGGTCGGGCCGGACACAAGCCTCAAACGCACAGCTGTGGCGCCCTGTCGATGCGTAATGGAAAGTCGCCTCCGGGTAAGATTTGCTGAGTCACGGGACCGATTCGGGCTTTTGACAGCAACCGGTCCCCAACACCATCGGGGGGCGACCCTTGCGATGGCCGGGCTGGGGGCAACTGTTGTTTTGTTCGAGATGCTCTGGCCGAGAAATTCACCGCCAAACATAGAGGCCCCGAGGCTGATAACCTCTGGGCCTTCATGCGTGTATGAGACCGGGTTACTTTGCTGCAGGGGCGACCAAAGCGGCTTTGGCCGCCTTAGCTGCCTTGTTCTTTTCCCGCTTAACCTTGGCCCAGCGTTTTTGCTGTGCAGCGGCGATCCGGGCCCGGCCCTCATCGCTCATGCCCCCCTTAGCAGCCTTTTTTGCCGGCGCCTTGGTTACCTTGGCTGTCTTAGCCGCGACTGTTTTAGCCTTGGGTGCAACAGCCTCACCTTTCAAACACAAGGCGCGAGCCTTCTGCAAGGCGTTGATGCCACGATCGATTTCAGCCATCAATTGTTTCGTACTCATTCATAATCCTCCGCTTTAAGTTTACACGGGTTGTGGATATGGTTAGCTTGTCCGCGATACAAATCCGGATTCTCTTCGTGTATTTATATGCCGTAACCACAGGAAACGTTTGTAAGCTTGATTCATGGCGATCGGTACGCGGGGCCATCGAAAGCGACATGAAGCTTTTTAGGTTGCGCACAGGGAGTCGGCCAGCGCACCGAAACATCCGTCCTATGAGTGCCTGAAAGCGGTGCTCGGTAGCAAAGGATTCGACAGCTTTCCGGAGATCTAGCGCCTTGTAGAGCTTGGGACAATGGCACGCAGACGGTTTCTCTCTTTTGCATCCGGTTTTCTTTGCAAGTCTGCTCTATCCTCGTATGCAGGAGGGGGCTCATGTTGTTTTGCAGATACGGATTTCTGGCCTCGGTTGTGTGGTTTGCGCTGGGTGTAGGGACCGGGCGTGCACAGGACGCTGCGACGAATGCCTTTCGCACCTCGGAGCGCTGCATGGTTTGCCATAACAATCTGAAAACCGCCAAGGGAGAAGACGCCTCGATTGGCACGGCATGGCGGAGCAGCATGATGGCTAACTCCTCGCGCGATCCGTATTGGCTGGCCAGCGTGCGCCGCGAGACCCAGGATCATTCCGGAAATTCAGCGGCCATTCAGAACGAGTGCGCCACCTGCCATATGCCTCTAGCGCATCGCATAGACCAGGCCGCGGGCCACGATACCGCGGTCTTTGCGCATTTGCCCTTTAAGGCCGAAAATAAATCCGACGCCGCGGCAGAGGGCGTCTCCTGTACGGTTTGCCATCAGATTCAGCCCACCGGGCTAGGAACGCCAGCGGCTTACAACGGAAATTTTCAGGTTGCCAGCTTGAACGACTCTGTGCGAACCCTCTTCGGCCCCTTTCCAGTGGATGCCATCAAGGTTCAGCCACTGCATTTGAGCGGATCCGGTTATTCGCTGAGCACTTCGAACCATATGCGGGAGGCCGCGCTATGCGGCAGTTGCCATACGCTCTTCACCACCTCGCTAGGCGCGGATGGCAAGGCCGTGGGAACGCTGCCGGAACAGATGGTGTATCTGGAATGGCAGCATAGCGACTTCCGCGACAAGCAAAGCTGCCAGCAGTGCCACATGCCGGAGGTCGGCGATCCGGTCAAGATTGCAATTCTCTACAGCGACCCGAAACAAGGCGTGCGCCGTCACAACTTCGATGGATCGAACTTCCTGATGCTGCGGATTCTGAACGCGCATCGCAACGAACTGGGCGTTGCCGCGCCGGATGCGGATCTGGAGGCAGCGGCCAGCCGTACCGTTGCATACCTGCAATCGCAGGCTGCGCATCTGTCGGTAGGCTCGGTCGAAGTTGCGGAAGGCGAGGTTCGGTTTGCGGTGAAGGTGGAGAATCTGACTGGTCACAAACTTCCCACCTCGTTCCCTTCGCGGCGTGCCTGGTTGCACGTTACGGTGACGGCGACAGATGGGCGAACCATTTTTGAATCGGGCAAACTCAACACCGACGGGTCGATTGCGGGTAATTTGAACGACACCGATCCGGCCCGTTACCTGCCTCACTTTACGATCATCAATTCTCCGAATCAGGTGCAGATCTTTGAGCCTATCCTGGGCGATGCGGCAGGCAAGGTGACGACCGGGTTGTTAACAGCGACGCAGTATCTGAAGGACAACCGCATTCTGCCTGCCGGTTTTGACAAGGCAACGGCATCCGCCGATATTGCCGTTCGCGGCGAGGCGGCTACCGATCCCGGGTTCCAAGGCGGCAGCAGCATAACCAAATATCTGATTCCCGCCGGAGGGGCACCTGGGCCGTTCAGGATTGCTGTTGAATTACTTTACCAGCCCATCGGCTACCGCTGGGCGCGCAATCTTGCGTCCGTGCAGGCGGACGAGACGCAACACTTCGTGAAGTATTTCGATCAAGCCGGGGCGAATTCGGCCGTGGTGCTGGCGCATGCGGAAAACGAGAGCGTGCAGCCGTGAGGTCAGCTACCGCGCTGGAGCCCTCCTGAATTGGACTTTGTCCCGGCCAATTGGAACCTGTATTTCGGCTGTCAGGATTCTAATTTGCTCCAATCATTGGCGACTGAAATGGATGCCAGCCAGGAAATCCATCCTCGGTGATCCGAGTTATCAATCTTTGCATTTGTTTCCCTCGCAGGGTTCGCAACTCGACGATACCGACGTTCATAGCGTGATCGGGTTCAAGACGGATACCTCGGTTCGCGTCGCTTTGCGCCCAAATTGCAATTCGGCGTTGCTTCCAGGTGGAATCCAGGAACGGATCTTTGATAAACTCCAGTCTCAAGCCTTTGTTCGTCGCCGATCCTTTTCCCCTGACCGGATTGTGGAGTGAACGGATGCCTATCAAATTGAATGTGAATAACATTCCCGCAACAGTGGACGTGTCGCCGGATACGCCCCTTTTGTGGGTGCTGCGTGACGCATTGAACCTCAAAGGCGCCAAGTACGGGTGCGGGATTGGTCTTTGCGGCGCATGCACGGTCCTTGTGGCCGGGCGCGCGGTGCGATCCTGTATGACGCATGTAGGATCCGTAACGGGCGAGCCAATCACTACCATTGAAGGGCTTTCGCCGGATGGATTGCACCCGGTTCAGGTCGCCTGGGAGGCGCTGGATGTGCCGCAGTGCGGTTACTGCCAGGCTGGGCAGATCATGTCTGCCGCCGCCCTGCTGGCGCGCACGCCTCATCCCACCGACGCGGATATCGATGTGGCCATGAGCGGCAACCTATGCCGCTGCGGAACCTATACGCGTATTCGCCAAGCCATTCACGAAGCTGCGGATGCGAGCGCCGCTGTTTCGACGAAGTGAAAGGAGGACACCCGATGCGCATGGATCGCAGATCGTTTTTGCAGTTAACGGCCCTCGCGGGCGGCGGCCTCTTTTTGGAGCTTTATCGCCCGCCGCTCACCGCGGCTCAGGGACCGGGAACACCGCCGGACCTCAAGCCACAGGCCTTCATCCGCATCGCTCCCGATGGTGTGGTGACCATCATGGCGCGCGCCTCGGAGTCGGGCCAGGGCATGCGCAACATGTTGCCCATGCTGATTGCCGAGGAGTTGGATGTCGATTGGAAGGATGTTCGCGTCGAGCAGGCCGATCTGAACGAGAGGATCTACGGGCGTCAATTCTCCGGAGGCTCGCATAATACGCCCCAGGGCTGGGAGCCGATGCGCCGCGTCGGTGCGGCCGGACGCCAGTTACTGATCGCCGCTGCTGCACAAACATGGGGTGTTTCGGCGGAGGAGTGCACGACGCAGCCGGGCCGGGTGCTTCACACGACTTCGGGACGTTCGGCGGGATACGGAGAACTTGCCGTCAAAGCCGCGGCCCTACCCACGCCTGCGCTGAGCAGCGTCAAGCTCAAGGATCCCAAGGATTACCGCATCATCGGCCACTCGCAGCGAGGCGTCGACACGCACGCGATTGTCACCGGCAAGCCGCTCTTCGGTATCGATGTTGAATTGCCGGGGATGTTGTACGCGGCGATTGAGAAGGCTCCTGTGTTTGCCGGCAAGGTGAAGAGTGCGAACGTCGACGAGATCAAAAAACTGCCGGGTGTGCGTCTTGTTCTGGTGATCGATGGCGGCATTACTCCCGCCGCATTGACACCGTGGGAGCCGGGCATGGAGCCGGGCATCGCTATCGTAGCCGACAGCTGGTGGCAGGCGCAGATGGCGCGTAAACAACTCAAGGTTGACTGGGATCTTGGCCCTGCCGCGACACAAAGCACCGAGGGCTTCAAGAAACGTGCGGATGAACTTCTCAAGACCCAGCCCACGAATTCCCTGCGCAAGTATGGCGATGTGGAATCCGCGCTCAAATCATCGGCCAAGGTGGTCGATGCGACGTATGAGTACCCCTTCATTGCGCATGTCACGTTGGAGCCCCAAGGCGCCACAGCGCACTGGAAAAATGGCAAATTGGAGATGTGGTCCACCAGTACGCTGCCTGGCAACGGCCTCTCTCTGGTTGCCAAAACTCTCGGCATCCAGGAAAGCGATATCACCACCCACATGGTGCGCTCCGGCGGGAGCTTTGGCCGACGCCTCCAGAACGACTACCTGGTCGAGGCTGCCTGGATCGCAAAGCAGACCGCCCTGCAGATAGACGCGCCGATCAAGCTGCTCTGGTCGCGCGAAGACGACATAGCACACGACCCCTTCCGTCCCGGCGGAACGGTAGGCCTGAAAGGCGGCCTCGATGCGCACGGCAAGCTAACTGCCTGGCGGCATCACTTCATCACCTATGGCGACGAGACAAATGCGACCTCCGGCGGTGGCATCGGTCAGGATACCTATCCTGCCGGTTTTCCGCCGGCTTATGCGCTTTACATCTCGAAGCAGCCCCTCATGCTGCGCACTGGAGCGCTTCGCGCACCGGGTGACAACGCCTACTGTTGGGTAGCGCAGTCATTCATCGATGAGCTGGCCTTCGCTGCGGGGCGCGATCCGCTCGAATTCCAGCTCGATCTGCTCGACAACAAGCAGTCCCCCTGGTCATCGAGCGAACACGACCCCGTGGGAGATCACGAGCCCTCGGGACAAGAAGCTCTCATCCCGGAGCGGTTCAAAGGAGTGCTTGAGTTAGTCGCGGAAAAGTCAGGCTGGGCCAAGCGGAGCAAGGAGCCGGGCAGAGGAATGGGCATTGCCGCATGGTTTTGCCACTTGGGCTACTTCGCTGAAGTTGCCGACGTAAGCGTCGACGCACAAAACAAAGTCACAGTGCATCGGGTTTGGGCCGCCGGAGACGTGGGGAGCCAGATCATCAACCCTGCTGCGGCGGAGAGCATGGCGCAGGGCGGTATCTTGGAAGGCATGAGCCACATGGCACAACAGATCACCCTGGTCAACGGCAGAATCGAGCAGTCGAACTTCCATAACCACCCACTGATGCGCATGAGGCAAGCTCCGAAGATCGAGGTCTACTGGCGCAAGACCGACTATGCTCCGACTGGCCTGGGTGAGCCAACTCTGCCGCCGATTTTGCCTGCGGTAACCAATGCGATTTTCGCTGCCACTGGGAAAAGAATTCGCACGCTTCCGCTCAAGCAGAGCGACTTCAGTTGGGCTTGAGACTGGCTTGCGGGAGATCGCCTGCGCGGCGCCGCGTACTTCGCAGAGCGTGGGCGCGGTGGCTCCGACAAGAGCTTTCTGGATCTCTGTGACAACTTGGATAGGTCCTGCAAAGTCGGTGGAGCACATTTCTCGATGCGGCTGCCGGACACAGGGCCGGGGCGCAAACTGACGCAATCTTATGCAATGCACGATCGCAAATGCACTCATCGAGTGTGGATTCGTATAGAAATGTCGCCCCGCGATCACAGATCTGCCATGAGAGTTAAATGATTTTCAGGGAGAGATAGGAGTCCGATGCCGACCGCTGCCGAAATGCTCGTACAAAAGTTGGTTGATCTGGCCCGGCAATGCTGTGCCGCGGATTTGAACGAAGCCGAGACCGCCATCCTCTGCCGCTCGGTTGGACCAGACAAACTGACCGACAGCGCGACCGATGCCGCGCGACCCGAGGTACGCGCGGGCCTTCTGCGTTGGCTGGCGACCAACGCGGATGCGGCGCTACTGCTGGATCCGAAGGGGTTGCGGGTCAACTCGGTTACGGTTACTGGAGATCTCGATCTGGCCGAGTGCAAGCTCGCTATTCCGGTGGCTTTCTGGCAATGCACATTTCCCAACCAGATCAACTTCGACTCGGCGCGCACGCGCAGCATCACGCTGTGGAACTGTATTCTTAAGGCCGGGCTGAGCGCCAGCGGGATCTCGGTGGAAGGGTCCTTCTCGCTCACCTATTCAAGCGTGATGGGTACGTTGAGTTTGCCAGGGGCCACAATCACAGGTGGTTTGGAGCTATCAGGCTCCTGCCTCGATGCCAAAGGCGACGACGCCGACTCGCCCGATTCGTTGATTGCCTACGACGCCACGATCGGTGGCAGTGTCTATCTCGGCCGTGGATTCTGGAGTTACGGCTCGGTCCAGCTTTACAAGAGCAGCATCGGAGGATTTGTCGAGTGCGCCGGGGGCGATTTCGGCAACCTCAGCCTCCACAATGCGGTCGTTGGCGGTGATTTTGTCTGGTACGGGATTCGCCATCCGGAGCGGGCCTGGCTCGACTTGAGCGGAGCGCGCATCAAACACATTCTCGACGACAAGCCCGGTTGGCCACGGCAAGACAATCTCCTGCTCGACGGCTTGGAGTATGACGAGTTGAGCTTCTATGTCACCCCCACTCCACAGCAGTTGGAGAAAAGCCTTCTGCCCGAAGAACTGCCCCTGCGCGTCGATGAGCGAGTCGAATGGCTGATGCGCCAGAAGCCAGCGCTTCAGTTCAATCCCCAACCCTGGCTGCAGTTGCAGAATCAGTTTGCGAAAACGGGCGATCTGGCAGGGCAAAAGCATGTGCTTTATCGACTGCAGTCTCTGCGCGCGGAGCAAAGCCGGCCCCCTTGGAAGGAGTGCTTGAAGGCCTATGCCTGGCTGCGCGAGTCGCCGCTGCGCATCCTTTACTCGATTACGTTGGTGGTTGTGCTGGGCTGGGCAATCTTCGGTATCGCCGGTGCAAGCGGATGGATGGCCCCTACCGAACGAGACGCTTATGTGAATTGGGCCACAGACAAGGTGCCAACCAGCGCCTACCCAAGGTTCCAGCCGTTCGTCTATTCGCTAGAAAACTCACTGCCGCTGGTAAAACTTGGACAGGATGATCGATGGGCTCCCGATCCACCCTTTCACGAGCCGCGCCGTCTTCCGGTGTATTGGCTGTTGATGTGGTCGCGTTGGATTCTGATTCTGATGGGCTGGTTACAGGCTACTGTGCTGGCCGCGGCTGTCTCCGACCGCTTCAAGCAATAGCTGCCCGGCTTCACCGCACTGACCTCCTCGGCAGCATGCCCGGCGACAGTACGGTATGCATGATTGCGCAGGAGTCTGCTTCGGCGATCGTGCGCCTTGTTTCGACGCTGCGCAGTGAGATGTTTGCTTTGCGCCCCGTTGGATAAAGACTCCTGTAACGAGCATGAGTCGTGGATTGGCCGGAGCCGCACGATTGAGAAGTTCTGCAAGCTTCGTTCAACCCGCAAGCGGGCGCTCGGCTGCAGCAGTGGCAATAGGACGGGAAGAGTCATTGCGGTGCGCCTCATTTGTTTGGCGCGATCTATGCCAGCGATCGATAGAGATTCTTTCGTGTCGAGCTGAAATCGACCTACAGACATTAGCCACTCCTACTGGCTGCTATCTGCCAACTAACTATGTCTCAAGCATCACCCTTGCTTTTCCGCCGGGATGACCTACCAATAAACTCGCGTCTAGAGCCTGCTTCAGCGTTTTATGGATAGATACATTTCATCTTCCCCTAAAACTCACCCATGCTATAATCGGCGCGTCGCGGACAAGAATATCCCCCCGATCTACCGCCCCTCGCGATTACATTCCTTGCCCTGTCGACAAAGGAGTTGGATGCTATGCGAATCAAGTCCGGTTTCCCCAGGCTGCTTGCCGTGAGTCTCCTTGCCCAGGCGTTCTTCGCACACTGCCCTGCGCAAACAAGTTCCGTCCCTGCGCGGTCCTTGCAAGAGGAAAGCTCCGCGCATGCCACGCCAGAAAAAGCCGCAAGCGCTGAGGTGGAATATGGCAAGCTGCCCCTGAGCTTTGAGGCGAACCAGGGCCAGACCGACCCGCAGGTCAGATTCACCGCACGCGGCGCGGGTTACTCGCTCTTCCTGACGGATTCGGCCGCTGTCCTCACACTTGCAAGACCAGCCACGCAAGCACAGTCGACGTACACATCGGATGCAATTCGCATGGAGCTTGTCCGCTCCCGGCGTAACGCAAGCATTGCCGGCACAGAACAACTACCTGGGACAGTGAATTACTTTGCGGGCAGCGACTCTTCGCGCTGGCACACGGGAGTGCCGACCTACGCCCGCGTGCGCTACAGCGATGTTTACGACGGCATCGACCTTGTCTATTACGGCAACCAGAGTCGGCTTGAATACGATTTCGTGGTCAAGCCGAAAGCAGACCCGCGCGCCATCCGCCTCCATTTCACCGGCGCAGACAGGCTCATTCTTACCCCGGCTGGAGATCTCGCACTCAAAGGCATTCACGGCCCGGTCTTCTTCTACAAACCCATCGTTTACCAAGTCAGGGACGGCCGGCGCGTTCCGATTCCTGGCAACTTCACGCTGCTCTCCAGCCGCGACGCCGGGTTCACACTCGGAAGCTACGATCACTCCAGCGATCTCATTATCGATCCCGCCCTGAACTACACGACCTACTTAGGCGGGAACATTTACACAACCGTCAATGCTCTCGCCATCGATGGAGTTGGAGACGCCTTTGTCGCCGGCTACACTGGCGGGCTCGACGATTTTCCTGTGACCACCGGAGCCTTTCAGACTACGCCGCCGGGAGCGTTCATTTCCAAGTTGAATCCGGAGGGCACCGCGCTGATCTACTCCACCTATCTTGGAGGAAGCCAGAGCGCAACCGTCAATGGGATTGCCGTCGACAGCAAGGGAGATGCTTTTGTCACCGGCACCACATTCTCGTATGACTTTCCAATTACTCCGGGAGCCTTCCAGGCCCACAAGAGAGCCAATAACGGAACCGTATTCATTACTGAGCTGAACCCCGCAGGCAGCGCACTGTTATACTCCACCTACCTGGGGGGAAGTTCGTACGATTTCGGCAATGCCATTGCGATCGATAAGTCGGGAGATGCTTACATTGCGGGTTTCACTTATTCGAGCGACTTTCCAACTACGCCCGGAGCATTCCAGAAATCGGATCCCGGCGGGCCGAACAGCTTCGCCAGCAGTTTTGTCGCCGAGATGAACCCCACCGGCACCGCGTTGATGTACTCGACTTACCTGGGCGGCAGCGGCAGCGATCAAGCGCTAGCGCTGGCCCTCAATCAGAGCGGGAACGCCTATGTCGTCGGCGCCGCCGGTTCGACGGACTTTCCAGTAACTCCCGGGGCCTATGAGACTACAAACATCGCCGGCACATCCGGATTCATTACGGAACTTGAATCCGACGGCTCGGGTCTCGTTTACTCCTCCTATTTGAACCTCGGGCCAGCGGGCGCCGTTGCACTGGACGGCGATTTAGATGCCTATGTGGCAGGCACCGCGGCCACCAATGCTCCCGCATCCCCCGGCGCATTTCAACTCTTCAATCTTCAGGGGAACTCCAATATCTACATCGCCAAACTGAATCCGTCCGGCTCCGCGCTCGGCTATTCCACATACCTTGGCGGCTCTTATCCGGCCTATTGGCCGGGCTTTGGAGGGTTTTCGGATGACTTCTACCCACAGCCCGTCGCCATTGCCGTGGATAGCGACGGGGACGCCTACGTTGCCGGCACCTCGAACACCCCCGATTTTCCCACCACGCATGGAGCGAGACAGGGATCGAACCAGGCTCTGATCGGTTACGAAGATTCGACGCTGCAAACCGAGCCTGTTTACGGAGACAACGCATTTATCACAGAGCTGAACCCGAGAGGCACCGCTCTGATTTACTCCACTTACCTGGGCGGTTCGCTGACTCGCGGTTCCGAAGGTGGTGACGGGGCCGATTATGCCACCTCCATTGCGCTCGATGCGAGCGGGCACATCGTTGTCGCAGGCTCGGCGAACTCCTCCAATTTCCCGGTGACGCCGGGCGCGTTTCAAACCACCAACAAAACGGTAAGTAATCCAAATACGGTTCAGCAGACCGGGTTCGTGTCGAGGTTTGAGCCAAAACGTGTCGCGGGCGAGCGCCATGTAGAGATGCCGACATTCTCGCCGGGGCAGGGATCGTACGCCACTCCGCAGTCGATTGCCCTTACCGACTCCACGCCGGATGCCAGCATCTATTACACGCTGGATGGCAGCACGCCGAATAAGTACTCCACCCTTTATGTCAGTGGCGCACCAATTCCCTTTAGCCAGTCCACAACCAACACGATCAATGCCATCGCCGTTGCCGACGGATACTTCGACAGCCTGGTGGCATCGGCGACATTCGTCATCGACCCGGCTTCAGCCTCGGTTCCGACCTTTGCGCCGCCGCCGGGAAAGTACCTCGGATCGGCAAGCGTAACGCTCAGCGATACGACGCCCAACGCGGTCATTCACTACACGCTGGATGGGAGCACACCGCTGGCCAGTTCGCCGATTTACACGACAGCGCTCGCGCTCGCCTCGACGACCACCGTCAAGGCCATCGCGACAGCCAACGGCTACTGGAAGAGTTCAGTCGTCGCTGCGCAGTACAGTATCATTCCGCAAGCGCCGACTCCGGTAATCAGCCCGAGCGGCGGGTCCTACCCGGCCAGTCAACTTGTCACCATCACAGATGCCGACGCGACGGCCACCATTCGGTACACCACAGACGGATCTACGCCCACGCCGACTTCGCTCTACTACTCGAAGCCGTTCCCATTGGCTGGCGCGACCACCATCCATGCGATTGCGATCGCTACCGATGAAGCTGCCAGCGAAGTGGCGACGGCCTCTTTCTAAGTGCCAGGCATCATCCCCAAGGCGGCCGGCAATGGGGAAGAACGATGCAGGAAGGACGGAATGCCGGCGCCCGTATCTGAAGGTCATCTCTCCTCCCGGCGCCATGGCTTTCAATACGGGTTGTTTGGATTGGCGATCCGGACCAGATGATTGCCGTTGTCCGCGATGAAGACGTCGAGTTGGGAATCCACCGCGATGCCCATGGGTTGCGAGAGTTCGGTCATAGGGCAGGCCATACCGTTTCCGTTGTAACCTCCAGGGAAAAAGTAGGGTTGATATGACCCGTAATTCGAGGCAAACGGCACCCCGTAGACGAGCCATGAGAATATTGGAGGTGGGAACGTCTGTGCTTGCGACATATCTGTGCCCGTGGCTGTGTAGATTGTGCCTCCCGGAACGATCGCGCGCACGCGACAAATCAATATCATGCAGATTGCACCTTCAGAAATCCTTACCTCCAACGGACGCTTGCGTCGAGTGGCGACGAACGACGCGCCAGCCTTTTCGGAGATGAATGCTGACCCACGGGTGATGAAGTTCTTTCCGCATCCATGGTCTCTCGAAGAAAGCCGCGCGGCCCTTGAAGAGATTGAGTTGGGATTTGCCCAGAGAGGATTTGGCATATACGCTCTGGAGTGCGAAGAAGAGTTCGCCGGAATCGTCGGACTTTCCGTGCCGACGTTCGACGCCTCCTTCACCCCATGCGTAGAAATATTGTGGCGTCTTCTTCCCCGCTTTTGGGGAAGAGGTCTGGCATCTGAAGCTGGCGTGGCTGTTCTCAAAATGGCATTCCAAACGTTGCGTATGCCGGAGGTCGTGGCGTTTGCGGCAGTGGGAAACGTGCGATCGATCCGAGTCATGGAACGGATCGGAATGGAATGGGACCGACAGAAGTATTTCGATCACCCCGCGGTTACCGATATCCGTTTACAGCGACACGTCCTGTATCGGGCAACGCAGAGCCTCTCCGTTATCAAGTGACCGGCTCCCCTTCCCCAGTACCGGGCCCTCCCAAGGACTCTGGAAGGGGCCGAGGACGAGTAGCCGGCGGGTTCTTACTGGAACCCGGAATCGCTGGCTCCAGCAGGGTTGGCAACGCGGTTTGTCTTGCTCGCGTGAGTTCGCCATTTGCCCTGCAAGATCGGCCAACGCTTGCTTACTTATACTTGGACTTTGCGACTCCGATACCGCCTTCCTGGAACAAGACAAGTTCAAACGGATTGCTCTTGACTGTGAGCGTTCGCTGATGGGTGTGTCGCCATGCGTCCATCGCGCAGAAAGCCTGTCACGCCATTGCGCCCAACATCGATGAAGATCGGCAAACTACTCCGAACGGAGCGCTTCCACGGCATTCACTCTGGCAGCGCGCATTGCCGGCACAGCAGAAGCGGTTACGGCCGCAACGAATATCGCCACTGCGGACGCAACGAACGCGAGTGTGCCGGGCTGGTGGATCTCTGCGACGTATTTGCCGATGGCGCGCGCAAGAACAAAGCCTGTCACCACGCCCGCACCCACGCCAATACCGGCCATCGCCGCACCCTCGGCAAGAACATTGGTCAGAATATGCCGGGGTAACGCGCCTAGAGCCATGCGGATTCCGAACTCGCGCGTTCTGCTGCTCACGGAAAAGGCAAGAACGCCAGCCACTCCGACCACGGAGATCAACAGCGCCACTGCCGCGAATCCGCCAAACACAATCGCATTCAAACGGTCCGGTGTGAGCACCTCGGCGCGAACGTCGCCCAAGGTGCTGGCCTTCTCCACTGGCTGGTCGGCGGACATCTCGTGGATCGTTCTGGAAATGGCGGGAACCATCGCGTAAGCATCGCCATGCGCGCGCACAAACAGGCGGCCATTCCAGCCTTCTTGCTCAATCGGCTGATAGATCGTCATGGCCGGTGCAGGAATGATGTTTTCGTCATCGAAATCCGGCACTACGGCTACGATGCGCCTAGGTTCGGTGCTGATGCCGATGAACTTCATCACCCCGTCGGTCCACCAAAGTTTACGGTTCAGGGCGTTCTGTCCCGGGTAGAGCAACTGCGCCAGACTCTGGCTGATGATTACCACGCGTTCCGCGCCGTCCTTGTCGCCGTCGTTGAAGTCCCGCCCTGACGTAATCGGTACCCCCAACGTAGCGAAGAATCCCGGCGATACGGTACGGAATCTGGCGCGGAAATCCTGCCCGTCCGCGCGTCGAGCGCCGAGGGCCGCGAAGGTGAAGTTGAGGTTGCTTCCCTGCTCGTCACGCCACGGGGCGATGAAACCAGACGATACGTGCTCCACCCCTGGCAGCGCGCCAATCCGGCGTTGCACGTCCCGATAGAACTCGTACACCTGTTGCGGCGTCTTCCCATACGACATCACCGGCAGATTCATAGCCAATACGTTGGCGGATTCGAAGGGAGGCCTGGTCTGCTCCAACACAAACAGTGTCTTCATCAGCACGCAAGCCCCTGCCAGTAAGAGGAACGAGGCCGCGATCTGTGTAACAGCAAAGACGCGTAAACGCTGGCTGCTGCCTCCGGCCACACGTGTCCCTCGACCTGAGAGCCCGCCCTGCGGAGTATTCGCGGAAGGCAGCCGCGGAATGAATGCAAGAAAGACCGCAGCGATCAGCGCCAGCCCAATCCCGAACCACACCATGCTGAAATCGAGAGTAAGGTCGTTGGCGCGCACGGAGAAGCGCGCTGCATAGCGGCCCAACACAGCCACCATCGGCACGGCCAGCGCAATTGCCGCTACCGCGCCGCTGACGCACAACACCAGGCTCTCCGCCAACAACGAACGGCGAAGCACGGCATTGCTGGCCCCCAACGCGGCCCGCACGGCCAGTTCAGGCTCGCGGCGCACAGTTCGCGCAAGCACCAGGTTCGCCACGTTCGAGCTTGCAATCACAAACAGCAAGCCCGACGCCGCAAACAACACCCACAGAATTGTGTTGGCGCGCGCATTGATCTGATCGTGCATCCGCGTCACATCGATCTGGTAATGGTCCCCGGGTTTGTAAACTTCGGGATGCGCCGCCAGCATTGCCGCGTATACGGCGTTCAACTCCGCACGCGCGCGTTCGACCGTCGCCCCTGGAGCAAGCCGTCCGAAGACTTCCGTCATGCGATGTTCGCGCCCCGTCACCATCGTGGCGGACAAGTGATGCGGACTGGTCACCACATTGGCGATGATCTCGGTCGCAACGGGATAGGGCACGGATGGCTCCAGAACACCAACCACCGTCGCGGAGCGTGCCCCGCTGTAACTCTCCAACCGAATCGTCTTTCCTAGAACGCTGGGGTCGGAGTGCAGGGACGACTTCCAGAAGTGGTAGGTGAGCACCACGGCGCCTGCGGCATTTTGTCCGTCGTCGGCCGGAGTCAGCAAGCGACCCAGCACCGGTTGCAGTCCCATCACCTCAAAGTAATGCCCGTCTACCACGCCCGCCGGAACCTCCCGCGGTGTGCCCAGACCCACAAGCGTAAAGTCTATCTCCGAAAATGTGCCCAACTCTTGGATCGACTTCAGACCGCTGCCTATGTCTTGAATTTCGGGGATCGAGAAGGTCATGTTGGTGACGCCGATGCCCGGAGCGCTCTGGCGCACATAGAGCAACCGGCTTTCGTCGCGATTCACCAGCGGACGCAGCAACACGGCGCGAACCACGGTGAAGATGGCGGCGTTGGCGCCGATTCCCAATGCCAGGGTTAGAGCTACCGTGAACCACAGCGCAGGCACGCGTGCCAGCGATCGAATGGCAATTCTCAAATCGCGAAGAAATGACATTTCGGACCTCCATCGGGGAAGATGAATTGCGCCGCGCACGACGCCAGGGCCGGTCTTTCGTCCTTGACCTAGTTGCAACACCCGCCAGCCGTGTTCGCGATCTTCCGGGGGCTCTCCTGGCGCCGCACCGCATTCGGGAAGCAATATTGCTCAATCTTGTGGTAAGTTTACCCCAAGCGGGATGTCTTGATGGGCATAACCGTCGAGCGGGGGAGGACTTCACTTGACGATTATGTTGATATCAACTAATCTCGTCTCGTGTCAAGTCTTTCTTTGCTTCCGTACGAAACTACCCTCCTCGTACGGGACTCCTGCCTGTGTCTCCATGTGCAGCGCGCCGCGCGCGCCCTGGCTCGGCGATTCGACGAAGCTTTGCGCCCCTTCGAGCTGACGAACGGGCAGTTTTCCCTGCTGATGTCGCTGAATCGACCGGAGCCCCCGCCGATGGGCCCGGTGGCGTCTCTGCTGGCGATGGACCGCACCACGCTGACCGCGGCCCTGAAACCTCTGGAGCGGCGGGGTTTGATCAAATTGATTCCGGACCCATCGGACCGCAGAAGCCGGTTCTTGAAACTCACAGCCAAGGGCAGCAGGCTGCTTGCCAAGGCGGTTCCAGTTTGGAAGCGAACTCACGACGAGGTCGAGCTACTTGCTCCGGGTGAAAACTTCGAGGAACTGCGCAAGACCTTGCGCGCTCTTTCCTGAAGAGTGTAGATCCCGAGCGCCATGCCAACCACTCGCAAGCGAAGAACGAGGTAACTGCGCAGCGATTTTCTCCTTATGCGAGAGTTCCGCATTCCATTGAATGCGAGCTATCGACGGACTTTTCCAGGCCTTCGGCTCCTCAATTCCGGCTAGCCGGAATCTCACCTAGGGCGATCGTCGGAACCAATTCCTTCGAGGTTCCATCCTGTCCCTGTAACTACGCCCTTCACAGTGGGAGAGATTCTTACTGCACCGGGGACAGCTCAAATTTGTGGGGCGCAGGCTGCGCCACTTCCCGGACTTTTTTGGCAAGTGTCTTATCCAGAGCCGTCATTGCGTCCACAGCGGCATTGGCTTCCGGCAGCATGTAGTCCGCCAGCGGCATGGAAACATTTCGCCACCAGTCAACATGGACTTCCTGATGCGAAGCGGCCAGGTGGTATACCTTCATCGCCTGCTCTGTTGCGGGAGTCTTGAGCAAGGCCAGGTTGATGCCAGCGGCCAGTTGGTCGTTGTTGAATGCGCCAACCGATTCACCATCGATCTTCAGGGAATACGTTCCGGCAGACAATCCCTTGACCTTCAATTGCTGCTCGTTCAGCGCACTGATGAGATCGGTGCTCTTGAGTATAAGACCGATCGTCGGTCCGCCGCCCCACATATCTTCCCACTGCTTATAGGGAAGCGGCAACGAATCATCCAACTCAGTCCAGGCGATTGTGCCACTCGTTGACAATTCTGTCGCCTTCGCGAATTCCGCGGATTCAACTTTGATTGCGGGGCGCGAAGCATCGATGGTCACGGAGGAAACAACATTTCTTCCCTTCCATGCCTTCACCAACTGCTCTGCCATCACCATGTGCCCGGCAAATCCGGGATGAACGTGGTCGGCGATGATTTCCTTCGCCAGCACCGGATCAATATCGTGTGCCTGAGTCAACGCACTCACGACCGCTGTGTTCATGTCCGCGACATCGATGCCGGCTTGCGGCGCATAATTTGCAATCCACTTGCCGAAGCTGCGCAACACATCGTTATATTGATAGCCACCCGCTACAGGAATCGAAGGTGTGCGCGTCACGTCGTCATATGGCGAAGGCTGGATCGCGGTAATGCGCACTTGAGGGAGATTCGCATGGAGGGAATCGACGATATGCCGATAACCCGCGAAATAGATTGCGTCGTTGCTCTCTGTCTCCGCCTTGTAGCCCCCGTCATTCATTCCCAGCATGACGGTCACTACGCTGGGATGATAAGCAAAGACATCCCGCTTCAGACGTGTGTCGATCGAACCGCCTTCTCCACCGGACACTCTGTCGCCGCCCCAGCCTGAGTCAATGAAAGATACGTCAAGCTTGGGATATCGCGTTGCAACGTAGGTCTCGACAATGATCGTGTAGAGCCGCTGATCCGTGATACTGTCGCCATAAAAAACAACCGTGTCGCCGCTTTTCAGATAGAAGTTATTGTCGTCCTTTGCCCACGCCACACCGGCAATCATGCATAGCGCGAGACTTAGACACTTGATCCTGTTCATGCAAAATCCTTTCGTATTTACCGACTAGCTTTCCGGCTGTTTCAGATTGCAGTTGCCGCGTCCGAGATCGGCCATCCACAATTGCTCGCGGTCTTCTTCTCATGTGACTTGGATAAGTCCAAATGGCGGTTCTCTCAATCCGTGTGCGGGAATCATCCTTATGGGCGACTCTCTAACGACGTAGATATTCCAGGCCGATCTGGACCGAAAGACGGCGGGGCTATCCCGGGATCGTAGTTCGGCTTGCCTGATAGCGTGAAATTTAGCTCGTTTGCTTGCCGAAGCGTATCCCATTCGATCCACCAGTTCCGAACGGGCTTCCCGTCGACGGAAAGGCTTTCAACATAGAGTTTGTCAGGCGCTTGCGGTGCGGATATTCGAAGCAAATGAGTACCAAGTTTCAACTCTGCCTTGGGAAACATCGGGCTATTCACGGTCAGGCCGCCAACTCCGGGTATCTCCGGGTAGAGTCCGAGGTTTGCGAACACCACCCAGGACGCGGTTGCACCGAGATCGTCGTTTCCTGGCTCACCGTCCGGTGTGGGCGTAAATAGGTCGTTCAATGTCTTGCGCACCACTTCCTGCGTTCTCCAGGGATGACCCGTCCAATTATAGATCCAGGGGTGGCCAAAGCTCGGCTCATTTGCAATGAAGAAGTACGGCCCGCCATACCAGGTGGCGTATTGGCTAAAATATTCGTCGAGGCGCTTCCGTGTGGCTTGCTTTCCTCCAATAGCCTCAATCAGATCCTTGAGGTTGAACGGTACAGCCCAGTTGTATTGCGCCGCGTTACCGTCGATAAACCCGTCTATTGTGTCGGGCTTGAAGTTTGGAAGAAACTCGCCGTCGCTGCCGCGCCCGCGAAAGTACTTCGTCTCCGCATCGAAGATGACGTGCCACTTATCCGAACGCGCCAAGAATCTCCGGGCGATCGCGCCTTCGCCGAGCGATGCCGCGAAGCGGGAGATCGCGAAGTCCGAGTTTTCGTCTTCAAGAGTCACGGTTGCGCTCCCGTTGTCACGCGCTGCAATGGTGATGAAGCCACGCGCAAGAAATTCGTCGAGACCTGGGCGTTCCGGATATAGACGCAAATGAGTAGTTGGATCGTCGCCGCCACGAACCATTGCGGCGAGCGCGGCCTTGGTGTCGAAATCGCGGGCGCCAAATGCGTAGATGCTGGCAAGAATCTCGTCGGAGGGATCGCCAACCATGGAACTTGATTCGTCGTTTGCAATCGGCCATCTCGGCAACGCGCCGCCTTGCTCGGCATCGGTAACAAGCGACTCGGCTACATCGCTGGCCACCTTGGGAAAGAGCATCGAAATCAACTGGACCTGAGTGCGATAGACGTCCCATCCGGATACATTCGCATATTGACTCCGGCCTTGCACTTGATGGATTTTTTCGTCGAAACCCAGATACTCGCCGTTGACGTCGTTGAAGACGTTGGGGTGCAAAAGCGAATGATACAGTGCCGTGTAGAAAGTTTTCGTACGCGCTTCGTTTGCGCCGGAGACCACGATGTGCCCCAGTGCCTCATTCCATGCGGCGCGCGCGTCGCTGCGAACTTTCTCGAAATTCCACCCGGGGATTTCCTTTGCGAGATTGGCTTCGGCATTCGCTGAGCTCACAAATGAAATTCCGATCTTCATGTGGAGCACGCTCATGCTTGGATCGAATGCGACAAACCCACCGGTTCGCGCGCCAGTCGCGGAAGCAACGCCCTGGTTGACGTGTTGTTCGTCGAACGTGCCCACAGACTGCGGCGTCTCTTCGGTCTCGATCGCAAAGTAGACGCGGTAACGGTTTTCAAGATGGCAGAACCCACCGCCGGCGACAGAACCCACAATCCGGTTTCCGTCGATGGCGATCTGCCCCTGGTCGACGCGAGAGAGATTGCGGCTCAGATCGATGAGCAAAGTGTGGACATCTTTACCGGCTGGATAGCGTATCTCGGCGATGCCGGAATGGACTTCGGCGGCAATTTGAACCTCAATGCCGGAATCCAGTTTGACTGAGTAGTAGCCGGGTTGGGCAACTTCATCGGCATGCGTGTACGCCGCGCGGTAGGCACCGGAGCGCACGGGCGGAGGCACGCGCGGCAAGCCGAGGATAGGAAGAATAGGTACGTCGCCATAAACGCCGCAGCCTGGGCCGCTCATGTGCGTGACGCTGAAGCCTCGTGTGTCCGTCCTGCCGTACCGGTAGAACTCACCTTCCACTGGATCGGGACTCCAATACACCATACCGAAAGGACGCGTGGCTCCGGGCACGGTGTTGCCTGCGTCTTTTTGCGAGCTGATTTGAGTGCCGATCAAAGGATCGACATGAGAGGCAAGATCGGTTTGCCCAAAGGCGAAGCTGCAAAAAATGAGCAGGAATGCCGGCAGCGAGACTTTCACGAAATACTCCTAGGAAAAAATGCGATACAAATTCATCAATGCCGCTGGCACTGACTCCGGAACCGCGCTTAATGAGCCGGCCCATAAACAACAGAATTCGGTGCCCGTCTCTTCCCCGCTTTCTGCGGACAGGATGGGATTCGATAATACGATCTGGAAGCCGGGTCGACAGTTAGTCCCGCTGAGATTACTCGGAGGTGCTGATCGCTATGCGGAGTTTGCGCACCGGGAGCCAGAGACGCTGGAGACATGAGAGATGACCTGGCCTCACGGAATCCGCGAAACATGTGTCCTCCTGAGGCCCTGTCTAAAATGGAGTGCCCAAGACGATTTGCTCTTGGGCGCTTTGATGGGAGGAGGATGCGACTGCGCACTTTCATGCGCAGCCGCTCTTGTTTTAGAACTCGAAGCGTCCGCCAATTTGCAGGATTCTTGGATTCGCCGCGCTTTGGATTGCGCCAAAGTTAGAGCTCGATCCAATGGTTAGCGATCCTCCGAAGCCATTGAGGTTTGCATGATTGAAGGCGTTCATTGCCTCAATGCGCAAGTTCAAATGACTCTTCTGATCGCCAAACCAAGGCATTTCGATCTTCTTTTGCAGGTTCAGGTCCACATCCCAATAGCCAGGATTTCTGAAGGCATTGTAGGGCTCATTGCCTTCGAGGGTATTGGGATTGGGTGTTGTGACCGTCTTGAACGGACACTGCGGAAAATTCGCGGAGTCGTAGAGAGCGCCGGAGGAACTGTTATTGGCGGGATTTGATGAGAGGACGCAGGAATTGAAGATGCCCGCTTTGTACTCGGCGTTCGAGTACTTACCGTAATGAATTCCACTTCCCGGCTGGGGCACGTAGTCGGGCAGATCGTTGTTTCCGTCTTTGTTCCCGTCGCCGTTCACGTCCTGGCTGGAGTAGACGGTGAACGGAGTTCCTTCCTGGCCGATGAAAATGGCGCCCAAGGACCATCCTTTGTTCACAACCGAGTTGCCGCCGGGAAGTTGGTACGAGCCGGAAAGCGTAACGCGCAGGGGGACATCCTCTCCACCCGTTCCATACGCTGCCTTCGCTGTGTATGGACTCGGGTTATCGCCGCCTCCAGGGTTACCCAGAGAATGGGACCACAAGAAATTCCCTTGCCAGCTCAGGTTGCCCTTGTGCTGGGTTGCAGTCAGAATCAGGGCGTTGTAGTTTGAGCTCAGCATGTTTCGAACCAAGTTAACCTTGCCAACATCTGTCCATGGCTGCGCCCCTCCATGGAGGGCGGTGACGGCAGTTGGAGCATTGTTGAAGGCGCTGGACACAAACAGTTGATCGTAGGAGTACGAACCGGTGTAGGTGGCGCCGACAACAATGCTGTTTGGCAACTCCTGTTCCAATCCGAAGTTCCAGATCATAGTGGATTGCGGCTTCAGGTCGGGATCGACACCGTACATGTCGCTTTGGTAGATTGTTCCGTTAGGACCGAGCGCCAGACCGCGCGAAGAAATTCCGGTGACTGGAATTGCTGGATAAGGAAAACCGTAAGGAGCTGTCGTTCCCTGGGTTCCAGTGATTGCAAAAGGATTGGGCTCTCCTGCAACGGCGCTTTTGCCCGTCCATTGTCCTATGCACCAGAACCCGGTTGTGTTAGGGCAGCTGGCCCAAGCTTTGTTGGCATAAAAATTGTTCCACGTTTCTGCTTGGTCGTGCAGGGTCAGGGTGATACGAACCGGCGTGGACGTCGGCAGGTTTGCCGTGATCAAGTTCAAGTTGATCGAGTCCTGATAGAGGCCAACTCCACCGCGAACCACTAGATTTTTGGCGAATCCTGGCGACCAGGTGAATGCGCCTCTGGGCAGAAAGTTCCAAAGTTCGGCATTGTTGAAGGCCTTGCTGACGAGGTGGGAAGAGGCGGTATTGACCTGATCCCATAGGGCTGACCCGGTTCCCAGCGTGGTATTGGCATACGGCGCGGCGCCCTGACCATATTCGCCGGGATTGCCGTAATCATCCCAGCGGAGGCCTAATGTGACCTGGAGATTCGGCTTGATCTTCCAGTCGTCCTGAACATAGCCGGAAGACAGGAATTGCTCGGCGCCATAGACCTGGCTGACCCACTTGCCGGCCGAGGCCCCTGAGGCTCCGATGGTGTAAAGCGACATTTCATCCGCCTCGCCTTGCATCATCTCCAAAACGTCGGAGAAGAGGACGCCGTAAGGGCGCGAATAATTGGCGGAAGAGTTTTGCCAGTAATTTCTAAACGAGGATTGGAAGCCAAGCTTGAAACTGTGCCGGCCCTTGAACCAACTCACATAGTCGCGCAGGGCAAAGATATGCTCTTTGCTGTCGGCGCCAACATATGGGCTGTCAGGAGATTGCTGTGGGCCGCCTAAGAATCCGCCTGCGGCGCTCTGCTCACCTAAAAAGCTTCCGTGAGGAAAGATCGTGTAATTCGGGTTCCCAACGCCGCCGCCCCAGTAGCGATTGTAGCCGGCATTGAATTGATTGGAGAGATTCGCCGTGAGGACGTGGGTCCATCCGGCCGAGAAGTAAGCTGTCTGGCTGGGTGTCTGAGTGTTGAATGCGGGCCGGGGATCGATGTCGTCCGAGTTCTGCTGCGTGCCGAAGTAGCCGACATAGATTCTATCGTTGTCCTCGCGCAGGCTGTGATCGAGACGCAGGTTGTAATTCTGACCGGCAATCGAGGAGTTGTCGTTGATCGTACCCTGCTGCGAGATGATCGTATCGCAGGGCAGATTGAAGGTCGAGGGCGTGCCGCACTCCTGGCCGAATTGGTTCCCTGCGACTGTGCCGCCGTCGAATGCAGGGTTCGGATAGGAGGTATCCGCGCTTAGGCCTGCATTCGTCGCCGTGGTTGCGGCGGGGATGGGCAACAGGCTTGTCAGGTTGCTGGCAGGGTAGGTGAAAATCTTTGACCAAGCCGCACCGGCGGTGTTCCAACCAGCTTGAGGAGCTTTATATTGCGCAGCGGTCCACGCGCCGATACCCGAGGCCGATATGGCGGCCGTCGACGCGCCCTGCGCGGTGATGTTCTCAACCCTCTCGATCGAACCGAAGAAGAAGGTGTTTTTCTTGTAGATGGGTCCGCCCAGAGAACCCATGAAGTACTTGCGATGAAAGGGCGCTACACCGGCGCTGAAGTCAGGATTAGCTTCCAGGGGTTTTGAGCTGTAGCTTATATCTCCGTCGCCGTGAAATTTGCTGCCGCCTGACTTTGACGTCATGTCGATCTGCAAGGAAGTCGTGGAGCCATTGTCAACGGCGAAGCTTGTGGTTTGCAGGGCTATTTCAGCGAGCATGTCCGGATTCGGCACCATGTTCACCGCTCCAGTATTCTCGGTGCTGCTGATCGGAATGCGATCCAGAAGATAGACATTGGAAGTGTTTGCGCGTCCGTTGGCCCGAGCGTCGGGCGCGGCTTGACCAATAGGGATGTTGGTGTTGGTGCTGCCGGTGGTTTCAATGGTGCCCACGACCCCTGGCGCCACACGAAGCGTAGTAAGGGTCGAGCGGTCCGGCATCGGCATGGCTTCGATGTCCTGGGAGGTCAATGTATATTGAAGACGCTCCTCGTCGGGATTCAGACCCTCTTGGACCGCGGTCACATTTACTGTGATGGACGACCCGCCAACGGTCAATGCGATGTTCACGCCCGCCTCTTCATCGGTGGATACGTGCCGAAGGGCAACTGCCTTTTCGAACCCGGCAGCCGTCACCTCAATTTTGTAGTCGGCCGGCAGCAGGTTGACAAAGTGGTAGCTGCCTGCGCCGCTGCTGGTGGTCGTGTCGGAAATTTTGGTAGCAACGTTTGTCAGGGTAATGGTTGCCCCTTGAACAACTGCTCCTGCGGGGTCGGTGACTGTGCCCTGTACGCTGGCGCTGTACTGAGCATGGCTCAGTGTGGTCAGGCCGAGGAGTAATGCGATCAGGATTCCCACCCTGAATCGTGCTGCGCTTAAAGCCATTTGGTCCTCCAAAAGTTGATGGTGAGGTGCGGTCCGGGTATCGAGCTTGCGTTTCAGCTCACTCTTCTCCCATTGGTTGTGAAGTTCTTGCCAGTGGTTCAGGCTTTCTTCTGTCGGAACTGCTATCAAGCTGCGTTCCTGGCGCTTATGGCGTAGCAATTCGGTTGCAGGCCTAAACTCAGAGATGCGATACTTGGTGCCGTTCATCAGCGAACTAGCCGAGAGTAGGAGTGGGCAATAACGGGCCACAAGTTTCAGGAGGTCTCAGACGGTTTCCAGATTTGTCACCTATTGCAAACGGTTGATTTTATTCGGTAAAGAGCCCGATGTTACAGGCACGTTACATGACCGTTATCCGAGAAAAAACGGCATCGCCGCGGCGGAGTGCCTGGCGCAGATTGAGCGCCTGGTCAATAGCCCGCTCCTGCAAGGCTCTGAAGCTCTGACCAAGTTGCTGCGCTATTTGGCGCGCCACACTCTCAGCGTGCCGGCAACGCATTTGAAGGAATACCAGATTGCGACCGAGGTCCTCGGACGGCAATCCGACTTTGACCCCCAGACCGATTCGAGCGTGCGGGTACAGGTGGGACGCTTGCGCGCAAAGCTGGCCGAACACTTCGGCGCAGACTACTGCGACGATCCCATATTGGTGGGGGTGCCCAAAGGCGGGTACGCTCTTTCGTTCGAGCGCAGAGTCGCCAGCACAGAACGAGAGCCTGCTGCAAAAGCAGTGGCTCACTCGCCCACTGCGTCTTCCGCTGCCAAGACCCGGCGCATGGCGATATTTGGCGCGGGAATCCTGATGTGCTTATTGGCAATGGCCGGGGTCGAGACCTACCTCTGGCGCCAGAGAACGGGTTGGCCTCTTGTGGAAGGGCGCGAAAATCCCAAGCTCCCCATTGGGATCGAGACCTTCTGGACGCCTTTCGCCCTCGACAAGGATGCTCCCATTGTTGTGGTCAGCAATGCCGCTTTCGTCGGCGATCCTAAGATTGGAATGCATTATTACGATCCGTATCGAGACTCCCGCGAGCAGGTTTCGCAGCACTATACGGGCGTTGGCGAAATGATGGGAATCGTCAAACTCGACCGCCTCTTCAATCGGTTCGAACGGGAGTTTCGCGTGAAACGATCCGCTCTGTTTACACTCGACGACGCCCTCAACAACAACCTCATCTTCCTCGGTTCGCCCATGCAGAATCCCTTGCTCGACAAAGTGCACAAGACCAGCGAATTTGTCATCCAGGTTCTTCCGGAAGAGAAACATCCGTGGGCAAGTGTCGTGAATCTCCATCCGCGAAATGGCGAACAGCGAATCTATCGGGCCGAGCCACGCCTCCCAAGTCAGGTGAGTGAGGACTACGCGATCATAGCGCTGGTGCCTGGCCTCGATCCTTCCAAGAGAACCCTGATTCTTGAAGGCATTTCGACGCTCGGAACTCAGGCAGCCGTCGATTTCGTCTGCGACGAAGGTTCGCTGGAAGAAATTATGCGCCAGCTCAATGTGAAGAGCGGGGCTCCGGTTCCCCATTTTGAGGCCCTGCTGCTGATCAAGGTTGCGAACGATGTCCCCATCGCAACCCAATTGATCGCAGTACACGAAACCGCTCGTTGAGAGTTAGGCTGAGTGGCAAGGCGTCAGTTGCTTATGCCCCGCTGCACTTGAATCGGAACTACAGCTATCGGCCGTAATCGTGTACTGCTTCCGATTACGCGCACAAAGAAGTCCTCATCCCGCATCTTCTACGTGATCCCCACATATGCGGAGATTATGCGAATTGCAATTGCAGTTCATGCACACCGCGTTTTGCTTGAATGCATGCATAGCGCGATTTCACGACGGTCTTGGAGACCATGGACACCGACCGGCCGTTGAGCGTTGCACTGCGCACGGTTGCGCCTTCGGGCAGCAGAACGGCGACATTGAAATCGTCCGCTCTTCCCGTGAACTCGACGGTGAGGCGGCTTTCCGATGCGTCATGGCGATAGTTATAGCGGACGTAGCCGCGAGAGGCCGGGTAGCGGACGCATACATCGGTATGGTCGATCGCGGCGGCGCTCCATCTTGGGGAGATCTGCGCGGTGTTGAAAGCCGCTCCCTTGTCCTGCACACCACCGAGTCCTTCGAGAAGCGCGAATACCAGCGCAGCCGCACCCCAGTTATTCGGCATGCCATAGGACACGTCGTTATAGAGCGGCAAAAACACGGGAGAGTCCGAGAGCGTAACGCCGAGAATCATCCACTTTGCGCCGGTATCCATCGACTCGAATTCGATTGTCTCGATCATTCTGTCGGGATGAGGATGAGTGAAGCCCACGACATAAACACCGACGTCCCCGAACATCCGATTAGGTCCGCGCCAAGCCACTTGCATTCGTTCTCGCTGCTCGGGAGCATTGCGGATTTGGTATTGGCTGTCGCGCGGCGCCCACCAGTGGTTGATGTTGACGCCGGCGCGAGTGTATTCGAAATGGGATGCGCCGTCGGCATAATGCACGGTGAGCTTGCCGGCAAGGTCGTCGCCGTCTTTGGTGTGCAAGAGATAAAACGAACGCGTAACGGCATTGATTGCAAGCGTCTGTTTCGCTTTGTATCCGGGAGCATTCGAGATGGCGAGACAGGCTCGGCGGCCGTTGGATGCGGGGTCGATCACGTCGAACGGAACTTCGCGGAAAGATTGCTTGCCGGAGGGCATTGCCGCAAGGTCGTTTCCAGGTTCGCCTGTCCATCCAGGAACGCCGGGTTTACCAGCGCCGAAATCGGCGTTGACGACGGCTCGCATGTCGATGGTGCGGAAACTGCGAAGCGGAGTTTCTAATGCTTTTCCGCGCAGGATGGCCGGGACGAATCCCTGAAAACGGTCTGCGATGGATTTCTCGCGCCGCAGAATGTCGACCCCGTAGGATTCAAACCCGTTCTCAAATGCGCCATGGGCTAGCTCGCCGGCGGTGCACGACATCACGCCGCCGTTCACATACTCCCACTTTCCGTTTTCCGCACTGAAGCCATTTTCAAACGGAGGATAGATCGAATAAAACTCGCCCGGTGAGGATGCCGGCATCTCTGAGCGGATTCGCTGATAAGTGTTAATGATCGCCACGCTCTTCTCATGCGAAATACCACGGTTGAGCGAGTAGGCGTTCGAAAGCGACACCTGGCGATCGAGATCCACACCCATGTCGAATTTCAGGTTGGGATCCTCGGGAATCCAATGACGGAAGAATTCGCCGTTCCATGCGAGAGCGTCGAGGCGTTTCTCCATGGCCTCGGCCATGCCGCGAAACCGCGGCGCATCGCTTGCGCGGTCTGCAAATTCGAGCATTTCAGCCAGCCTGCGCAGGCCGGCGATGAAGTTTGTGTTATCTCCGAAGAAGACGCCGAAGTGCGTTCTCTCAAGATCGATCTTCATGATGTCGCCATCGACGAGCTTGGCTTCGCTTGCGCAAAGAAAGTCCCAGGTGTCGATCGTGAATCCGCGTTTGAGAAGTTCGTGTTGTGTGGACCACCGGTAAGGATTGCTGGTGGAGTAATGCACGGCGCGGATCGCGGCATCGAGTTTTGCCGCCATCCATGGCGTATCGCCGCTTGCCTTCCAAGAAAAATAGATGGCTTCGAGGAAGAATGCTTCGACGTGATTTTCGATGGGGGAGCGGCGTAATTCGAGAGTTTCATTTTCCGCCGGACGCGCGAAATCAGCATATTTGAAGCGGCGTTCCCACTCGGTCTCCATCGGTGCGCGCGGCTCGAAATTCTCCCAGATCATGCCATCCTCGCGCTGTGACGCGGCATAGAAATCGACGTTCGATTTGACCTCGGGCCAGAAGTACTTCATGCCCTTCAGCGTGCTTGTGTTGTCGAGAAGCCACGAATCCCAATACGTGAAAACCTGGTCCTTGTAGCGCATCGCGCCCACGGGGCCGTCGGTGGCCATGGTCCAATAAAGGTCCTTGAGCAAGCCCGCGTAAATGCCGCCTTCGTCGTCGATGGATGTTTTGCAGTCCACAAAGAAGGTTCGAAAGTCGAGCACCTTGCCGTCGCGAGAGAGCAAGGAAATGCTTTGCGTACCCAGCGCGCCACCAACGACGAGTTCCGCGTGGCCGTCGAGATCGAGTTCGCGATAGATCTGCTGGTCGCCGTCCCGCACGACGATGTGGCCCTGCACCGAGCTCTCGATTCGCAAGCGCGACAAGGGAGTGAGTGGCGCGATTGGATCCGGGTCGAGTTTCAACATTGCTTTCGCGTTTGAGGAAACGGAAGGAGCCAGAGCTCCGGCGGTCAATGGTGTCGCGGCCACAGCCAGCGGAATCAATCGAAGTACTTCACGTCTTGTCGTCATCGGATTCCGCCTATTGAATGCGAAGAAGCTCAACGCCATGGGGCGCGAGGTGAATTGCGTGTGCGGGCTTGACCGCTTCGTCAGTCTTTGTCCAAGGATCGCGAGCCGAATGAGGCACAGCCAAACCGATCTGCGCCCAGGGAATCGACTCATCCAGAGGAATGTCGCCGGTGTTGAGGAAGCCCACGGCAAAGCCGCCCTTGCTCAAGAGCTTGACCCACTATTAAATAACTCAGTGTCCATGCCGCTGACCCGATCCCAAGCGACGGGATGAGCGGGCAAGGCTACGCCGGCCTCGTCACCGGCAGCGAGACTTTGAAGAAAACTGCTTCCCTTCATCGGGATCCACGCTGCAAATGGAAGTTCCGCAGTTGAAAATTGCAAATGAGAAACAAATTCATATAGGGTTTTCCTACAGCCTACAATAATGCATGCTGACAAACACCGTCAACAGCAATCCGAAAGTGCTGCAGCACTTTGAAATTCGTTTGAGGAACCCGAAACGCACTGGACCAAGTCACTCGCAAGTTGCGCCCTATCGCTATCCATCGGCGTCCTGGCGTTCAACGCGGCCGGACAGGCCGCGTATCAACCTTCCGAAGTCCCGGCCAGCCCCAAACCCGCCAAATCCACTTCCGCGGCCCAAGCGCCACGCCTCTCTTCAGTGCTCCTGCAGCGGTTTCCGGGACTTTGCGTCTCGATCGCGTCGAGCTGCCGCCGTTCGGTGCGCTGGTCGCCACGGTTCAATGAAAAACTACGGGGGTGGAGTGCGTCATCAAGTCTGAGGTCATGCGGCTTTCAGTCTGTATCATGGGCTGACGTCGCTCACGAGGAACGTCCTCCTTCAAGAGTGACGGGGCAGCGAAGGCGACGAAGGCAGCGCGGAAGCATTACGCGCTTGAGCTCAAGCAAGTGACGGCGCAGCTTGTTGAGTCGGGCCTGCGATTTGGCGGGATGGGTGGTTCGAAAGTTGGCGAGTTATTTGCAAGTCAGCGGCAGAGCCAGTCGGGTTGCGGGGAGCAGGGGGCAAGAGCACTTGCCCCAGGTAACCAAAAGCGTCCCGATTCCGAATCCCGGGGACAAATCCAGTTACTCTTTGGCTTTCCCGATCTCTTCCGCAACCACTGTCCGTTTTGCATTCGCATCCCGGCCGCCATGCACGCTCTTGTGGTGCCGCACATCGGCGCCCTGCACCCAGAAGATGACATCTTCTGCAATGTTGGTGGCATGGTCGGCCACCCGCTCCAGGGCGCGGTTGATCATCAGCGCATTCAGCGCCTGCGGCGCAAGATGGCTCTGCTCTTCCATCACCTTGGTCAAAGACTTGTAGGCCGCCTTGTTCATCGCGTCCACGGCATCGTCCATGGTGAGCACACTGCGCGCCATCTCCGCATCGGCCTCGATAAACGACTGCAGGCACTTGCGCACCATCGCCGAGGCCAGCGTCGCCATCTTGGGAATGTCGACGGGAAGATCCGCGGCGGGCATCTTGTCGATGTTGCGCACGCGATCGCTGATCGCCTTGGCAGAGTCGCCCACGCGCTCCAGATCGGCATTGATCTTGATCACCGCGAGGATGAAGCGCAGATCGATGGCCATCGGCTGTTCCATGGCCAGCAGGTCGAGCGCGGCCTGATCGATCTCGCGTTCCAGGCGGTTGATAGCAACTTCGCTCCGTGTCACCAGATCGCAAATGGACAGGTCGCGCACACGATAAGCCTCAATGGAGCGCTGGATCGCCTGCTCGGCCAATCCCGCCATCACCAGAAGCTGTTCCTTCAGTTCATCCAGACTTTGCTGGAACCGTATGCGCGTCATCCGAACCTGCCTGTGATGTAATCTTCTGTCCGTTTGTCGGCAGGGTTGGTAAAGATCTTGTGGGTCGAATCGAACTCCACCATCCGCCCGTTCAAAAAGAAGCCGGTCTTCTCGGCCACGCGGGCCGCCTGTTGCATGTTGTGAGTCACAATCACGATAGTGTACTGCGACTTGAGCTGAAAGATAAGGTCTTCGATCTTCGAAGTCGAAACCGGGTCAAGCGCCGAGGCCGGCTCGTCCATCAGCAGCACTTCCGGATCCACCGCCAGCGCGCGCGCAATACACAAACGCTGCTGCTGGCCGCCGCTCAGGCTGGCGCCGGACTTCTTCTTCAGCTCGTCCTTCACCTCGTCCCACAGCGCCGAGTTCTTCAGCGACTTCTCAACAATCTCGTCCAACGCCTGGCGGTTCTTGTAGCCGTTCAGCTTGAGGCCCGCGGCCACGTTGTCATAGATCGACATGGTCGGAAACGGGTTGGGGCGCTGGAACACCATGCCCACGCGCCGGCGAATCTCCACCGGCTTCGCGTCGGCGTAAATATCCACATCGCCGATGCGCACCGTGCCGGTGACGCGGGCAATGGGATTGGTCTCATGCATGCGGTTCAGGCAACGGACGAAGGTGCTCTTGCCGCAGCCTGACGGCCCGATCAGCGCCGTCGCATGATTGGCAGGAATGTTCAGGTTGATGTCCTGCAGCGTGTGATTCGTTCCATACCACGCATTCAGGGTTGTTACCTCGATGCCGACACCCACTTAGCTGGCTCCCTTCAAAACACCGCGGCTGGTTACGTAGCGCACCAGCGAAACCGCAATCACGATCAACGCGATCAACACCAGAGCCCCGGCCCACGCCAGCCGGTGCTGGTCATCGTAAGGCGAAAGCGCGTACACATAAATCTGCAACGGCAGAGCTGCGATCGGCTGGTTCAGGTTGGCGCTCGAATACGAATTGCCGAGCGCGGTAAAGATCAACGGCGCCGTCTCGCCCGCCACCCGCGCAAAGGCCAGCATGCAACCGGTAATAATACCCGGCGATGCCGTGCGCACAGTGATGGAGAGCACCGAACGCCAGTTCGGAACGCCCAGCGCCAGGGCCGCTTCCCGCACCGAATGCGGCACCATCAGCAACATCTCTTCCGTGGTGCGGCACACCGTAGGAATCATCATGATCCCCAGCGCCACGCCGCCCGCAAATGCGGAGAAATGCCCCATCGGAACCACCACCAGCGAATAGGCGGCCATGCCCATCACGATCGACGGAACGCCGTTGAGCACATCGGCGGTGAAGCGGATGGCATTGGCCAGCTTGGTTCCGCGCCCAAACTCCGCCAGGAAGATGCCCCCGGCAATCCCCATTGGAACGCCGATGATACTGGCAATCGCCAGCAGAACGCCCGATCCCTCGATGGCATTGGCCATGCCGCCGCCATCTTCGCCTTCCGGCTTGGGAATCTGCGTAAAGAAATCCAGGTTCAGCGAGCTTGCGCCCTTGTAAACCAGGTAAATGAAGATGGCCACCAGAGGCGCAACCACCAGGATGGTGGAAAGGATCGCCAGCCCGGTGGCTCCGCCATCGACCAGCGTTCGAATTTGTGCCCGCAGCTTGTGTTCGTTCCGCAATCTATACTCTCCCGGTCCTGTTCCCTGATCCCTGTTCCCTGATCCCTGTTGCCTGTTCCCTGCTTTTAGTGCGTTGCCGACGGCGCGCCGCGCGTCACCATCCACACCGGCAGGCGGGCAAAGGCATTCACGATAATCGTTACCACAAACAAGGCAAGGCCGATCTCCGTCAGCGCGGCCCGATGCATGTTGCTGGTGGCCTCGGCATATTCGTTGGCGATGACCGACGACATGGTGGTTCCGTTGGCCAGCAGCGAGTGCATGATCTGCGGCGTGTTGCCGATCACCATGGTCACCGCCATGGTTTCACCCAGCGCGCGCCCCAAGCCCAGAATGATGGCGCCCACAATGCCGATGCGTGCATTGCGCAGTACGCCCATGCTGATCATCTCCCAGCGCGTTGCGCCCAGCGCGAGCACCGCCTCCCGCTGCGACCCCGGAACGGCCGTCATCACTTCGCGCGTCAGCGAAGAGATGATGGGAAGAATCATGATGGCCAGAATCACGCCCGCGGCCACAAAGCCCAGCCCGGTGGGATTGTCGCTGCCAAAGAGCCCACTCCAGCCAAACATTTTGATCAGCCAGGGATTCACGTAATCGCGCAGAAGCGGAACCAGCACAAAGACCGCCCAAAGGCCGTAGATCACGCTGGGGATGGCCGCCAGAAGCTCGGTAATGAAGGCCAGCGGACCGCGCAATACGCCGGGGCACATCTCAGTCAGGAAAACCGCCAGGCCCACTGCCAGCGGAACCGCCATCAGAAGCGCCAGAATCGACGAGAGCAGCGTGCCGAAGATGAACGGCAGCGCGCTGAAATGCGAGTTCACCGGATCCCAGTAATTCGGTTGCCCGGTGTAAGGATCCTGAAAGGTCTTTGTGAAGAATTCGAGCCCGAATGTGCTCCAGGCCAGCTTGGAATGCACCGTCAGTTCCCCCGCAATCAGCACCACGATTCCGAAGATGCTGAGCGCGCAAATCACCATCAGCCAGTGAAAGACGCGATCGGCCCAAGCCGAATTACCACGGGAAAGCAGGTACCGGCGAATTGCCGAGTCCTCCGCTGGAGCAGCAGGGGCTGCCCCTTGTCCGTCAACCGGACTCGATTCAGGCTGGAATTGAACTTGAGATAAACGTATTTCAGGCACTTGGGCATTCACCTAGAGTAGGCTACCGGGAATTGATGAATAGAACGTTACAACCCTGATAAATCAAGCGCATAACCGGTGTACCCAGCCTTGCGAAGAATTACCCGCCCCGCGTGCAAACTTGGCTCATGCGGAACCCACCTCCTGCGCCGGCAAAGGAAAGCTCCCGGACTGTCAGGAGATTCTCCGCTTCAAAATGTCAGAGATGTGACCGGTCCGGACCCCCTCCCCCTCCCCGTGTCTGCACCATTTATAGTGCAAGATTTCACTGCATGTACAAGAAAATAATAATGTTAATCTTTTCACCACCTCACCAAAAGCGGACGAAAATGACGATTTCTGCACCATTGATGGTGCAAAATCCAGGCCAATTGCCTTGCTTCCGCTTTATCCCGGCTTGCTGTTGCGCCGCCGGTCTTCACGGCGTTCCCCGCTCGCTGGTCTAGACTTGTTGGTTGGAAAAGGAAGTTGCCCAATGCGTACCTGCCTGCCGATCCTCGCCGTTCTTCTTGCTGGTCTCCATCTTCCGGCCCAGACCCCTGCCCCGCTTCCGGATTTGCCACACCTCCACTGGCACGCCGATTGGATCACGCATCCAACCGCACCGTTGCGCGAGCCGGTCGTGCTCCACTTTCGGCGGGCACTCACGCTCGACTCCGTGCCCGCCAGCTATCCGGTCCTGGTCAGCGCCGATAACCGCTTTGTGCTGTATGTGAACGGCCAGCGGGTGGGCGACGGACCGGCGCGCGGCGACCTGGCCCATTGGCGCTACGAACGCTTCGACCTGGCCCCGCTGCTGAAGCCCGGCAGCAACCTGATCTCCGCAACCGTCTGGAACTTCGGTATCTACGCCCCCATCGCGCAAATGAGCGACCGCACAGCCTTCCTGCTCGAAAGCGAAGCGGAGGGCGCGGCCGGAATCGGCACTCCCGCGGGCTGGGAAGTCGAGGTCGAGCCCGGCCAGCGTCCCATCCCCCGTGTCGCCAACGGCTTCGATCAGTACATGGCCGCCGGAACCGGCGAAGAACTGGACGCCGCGCACTTCGATTGGGACTGGCAGAACCCCGCCGTGCACGGCCCCGCGTGGTTAAAGCCAGCCTCGCCCATGCGCGAGAGCATTTACCCCACCTCGGCGCACGCTCAGTCCGCCGGAGCCTCCGACTCACCCAATTTCTGGGCGCTGGTGCCAGACGAGCTGCCAGCCATGGAGTTCTTGCCTACCTCCGCTGGAGAAGTCGTACGTGTCGACCTCGGGCTGCTCAAGGAAAAAGAGCCTCCCCTCGGTTCAATTAGCAATATTCCAGCCAGCGTTCCCCCAAACGGCCATTTCCATTTCGTCCTCGACCGCAAAGCCCTCACCACCGCTTATCCGCGCCTCGGCTTTTCCGGCGGCAAAGGCGCGAAGATCCGCCTCACCTATGCCGAAGCCCTATTCGACAAAGACCAGAAGAAAGGCGATCGCGACTCGCTCGATTACACCGACGAAAACGGCGTCTCGCATCCCCGCGCCGCCCTCGGCATCTCGGACACCGTGCTCCCCGACGGCGGTCCGCACCGCGTCTTCGAGCCCCTGTGGTGGCGGACCTGGCGCTATCTCGACATCGACATCGAAACCGCCGCCGAGCCGTTGACGCTCGAATCGCTCACCGCCAACTTCACCGCCTATCCCTTTGCAGAGAAGGCCAGCTTCACCGCTGCAAGCCCAGCCGCCGATCCCGCCTTATCCGCCGACCTGGCCAAAATCTGGGAAATCAGTTGGCGCACCGCCCGCCTCGACGCCCATGAAACCTACATGGATACGCCCTACTACGAGCAGCTGCAATACGTTGGCGATACCCGCATCCAAGCCCTCATCTCCTACGCCGTCGCCGGAGACGACCGCCTCGCCCGGCAGGCGATCCGTGCCTTCGACGACTCCCGCATTCCCGAGGGAATCACCCGCAGCCGGTACCCCAGCTCCCTGCCCCAGAACATCCCGACTTTCTCGCTGTTGTGGATCGGCATGGTGCACGATTACTGGATGTATCGGCCCGACCCGGAACCAGCCCGCGCCGCGCTTCCCGGTACACGCGCGGTCCTGAGCTGGTTCAAAGACCACCAGCAACCCGACGGACTTCTCCACCAGCTGCCGTACTGGAGCTTCATCGATTGGGTCTCTTCCGGCAAAATCCCCACGTACAGCAAAGACGGCGCATCCTGCGTTACCACCCTCGAATATCTGGGCGCTTTGGGAGAAGCCGCCGATCTGGAACAGGCGCTCGGTGACCCCGCCCTGGCCGACAGCTATCGCACCCAGGCGAAGACCCTCCGCAATGCCATCCATGACGCGTGCTGGAATCCACAGCGCAGCTTGATCGCCGACAACCCCGACCAAAAGAACTTCAGCCAGCAGGCCAACATTCTCGCCGTCCTTTACGATGTCATCCCCAAAAACCAACAGCAGGATGTCCTTCGCAGAATGCTTTCCATCGAACCCGGCACCACGCCCGACGGAGTCTTGAGCGCCAGCTACTACTTCCGCTTCTACCTGGCCCGCGCCCTCGACCACCTGAGTCAAGCTCACGTGGATCAAGCTCACGCCGGCATGGCCGACGAGTATCTGGACTCGCTCGCCCCCTGGCGCAAGCTTCTGCCCTTGCACTTCAGCACCTGGCCCGAGGTCCCCGGCGACACCCGCTCCGACTCCCACGCCTGGACGGCGCACCCCATCTACGATCTGCTCACGCTGGTCGCCGGAATCCAGCCGGCCAGTCCCGGCTTTAAAACTGTCCGCATCGCGCCCCATCTCGGCACCCTGCCCTCGCTGAGCGCCTCATTCCCGCACCCGGAGGGGCTCATCACGGTCGAGTACAAACGCGAAGGAACCGGGCTCGACGCGACCATCAACTTGCCCGGCAAACTCAGCGGCGAGTTCGAATACCAGGGAACGAGCTGGCCGCTCCAGCCCGGCATGAACCGCATTGCGGCAAAATCGGTTGTGGCGAAGTAACAGAGGGTCCTGTAGCTGGGGCCGGATAACCGGGTAACACCGGGCGTGCCGGCTCCTCGCACACGCAAACGATGACGAAAGTAAGGCTGCGCGCAAACATTCGATTGTTTCGAGGCGTTTCTGAAGCTGTTCTACAGTTTCTTGAAGCGCGGCCGGCGCGCGCATCCGGTCAGGGGAGAAAATCGCTATACTCGCGGGAAACAATATTCCCACCTCATAGGAAAACGTGTTAAAACTCCAACATGGCCAAGGGGAAAGTTACCACTCCGCCAGGACATGTAAACCTTAGAATGCTCGCCGAGCATCTTGAGTTGTCGCAGACCACTGTCTCACTCGTCCTGAACAATTCGCCCTCCGCAAAATCGATCCCGCAAGAGACCCGCGCCCGGGTCATGGATGCCGCGCGCGAGTTGAACTATCGGCCCAACTACTTTGCCCGCTCGCTGCGCCAGAGCCGCTCCATGAGTGTCGGTGTGCTGGCTCCCGATCTGAGCGAGGGCTACTTTACCCGCGTGATGAGCGGCGTGGTGCAGGAGCTGACCAGCGCCCACTACTTCTACTTCACCGCTTGCCACGACTGGAAGAAAGAACTCATCGAGCAGTATCCCCGCCTATTGGTAGAGCGCGCCGTCGACGGTTTTCTGCTGCTCAACACCCCGGCGGATCACATCGAGGTTCCGGTCCCGGTGGTCGCCATCTCCGCCCACAGCGCGGCTGCCAGCGTGACCAACATCGTACTCGATCACCATCTTGCCGTCGAGCAAGCGCTGACACACCTTCATGAACTGGGGCACCGGCGCATCGCGATTCTGCGCGGACCCAAAGCCATCCCCGACTCCGAATTCCGCTGGGAAGCCATTCAAAAAGTATCCCGGGAGCTTGGCCTCAAGATCGATCCGGCGCTGGTGGTTCGCATCGACTCGGCGGGATGGTCGATGAAGACCGGCCATCACCCCATGGCCCCGGAGATCGGCTTCAAGCCGGTGCAGGGACTGCTGGAGCGAACCCGCGATTTCAGCGCCATCTTCTGCTTCAACGACATTGCCGCGATCGGTGCCATCCGCGCTCTGAAGGATGTGGGTCTTTCGGTTCCCGGCGACGTCTCCGTCGTAGGCTTCGACGACATCCAGTCCGCGGCCTACTCCACGCCGTCGCTCACCACCGTGCGCCAGCCGCTCTTCGAAATGGGCCAGCGCGGCGCGCAGATTCTGCTGGAGCGCATCACCAATAAGGAAAAGGAGTTTCCCGCAGAGATTGTGGTCGCCCCGGAGCTGGTGGTGCGGGAATCCACCGGGCCGGTGCCGGTAAAACCGAAGGGCTGAACTCGCACCATTTTGCTTGAATTCACACCCCCCAGCACGTAAAATTGTGCTGCACGGGAATGAGTACGCGCATGAAAACCAACATCACCCTGAAGATCAATGCGGAACTGCTGCGCGAAGCGCGCGTTCTGGCCGCCGTGGAAGGCTCCTCCATCAGTGCTCTGCTTTCCAACCAGTTGCAGCAGTTGGTGCGCGAGCGCAAGGGATACGATCAGGCCCGACGCAGTGCCCTTGCCCGCCTGCGCACCGGCTTCGATCTGAACTGGACGCATCCCCAATCGCGGGACGAACTTCATGAGCGATAAGTGCTTCGTCGATACCAACATTCTGGTCTACGCGCATGACCGTTCAGCCGGAATCAAATACCAGCGGGCGCGCACGCTCCTTGAGCAGCTGTGGGATTCAGGCAACGGCGTATTGAGCACCCAGGTTTTGCAGGAACTGTGCATCAATCTTCGCCGCAAAGCGGCCAATCCTCTGCCTCTGGAGGAAATTCGCCAACTGATCAGCGAGTATTCAACCTGGGAAGTTATCACCAACACTTCCGAGTCAGTTCTCAAGGCACTCGATATTGAAATGCGTTACAAAGTCTCGTTCTGGGATGCGCTCATCCTGCAGGCCGCCACCCACGCGGGCGCGTCGATCCTTTATTCGGAAGATTTGTCGGCGGGACAACGCTATGGGGCAGTTCAAGTTGTGAATCCGCTAGTTGAGCCGAGCGCGCCCTAACCGAAGAAGACTCAGCTAAGTGGGTCTGCGTACACCGTCACCCACCGGTTCGAACTGAGTTGGGTCGATTTGATGTACCACTTGCGCCCGGATTCAGACGAGTCCAGAAGATGTACTCGGGCTGCGGACGCCAGCTCGGGATGAAAACGCGCCACCAGCTTCGCTACCTGATTGCGGGTTGGAGTCTTTGCCGATTCACTATGGGTCAGTTCCTCGCGGGAGGCGATCTCATTCCCGCGAACGTCCCTTTCGACCCAAGTCAATCGAATCGTCATTGCCTCTCCCTTACGCGACCCGGCGGAAGACTCCAAATCCTCGATGAGCACGAAAGGCTGATCCCTATTTCTTGTTTTCCCCTACTCCAACATCTGCAAATCCAGCGGCGGCGCAATCAGGTAGTCCTTGCCGTTCAGCGTTTCCAGTGCCCGCTTGAGCGCCGAAGATCTGCACGGCTCCACGGTCATCACAAAGGCCAGCGCCTTCTGCGGGTAGCCAGGCTTCTGCACGATGGCTCGGATGTTGATGCCCTCACTGGCCAGCGCTACGGTGATGTCGGCGATGATTCCCGGCTTGTCGTTGACCAGGAACCGAATGTAATGCGGAACCTCGAACTCGGCGCTCAAGCCCGCAGGCGCGGAAGAGAGCACTACCCGCCGCGATCCGTGCGCCAGCGCCAGCAGGTCGCTCACAACGGCAACCGCCGTGGGATGGCCGCCCGCGCCGTGCCCCGAAAAGACCACGTCGCCGCCGTAGTGCCCGGTCAGGACAACCATGTTCTCCGTGCCTCGCGACCAGGCCAAAGGCGAGTGCAGGCCCACCAGCATCGGACCCACCGTGGCGGCTACGTTCACGCCCGTGCACTCGGCGCGTGCAATCTGCCGGATGGTGCAGCCCAGTTCCCGCGCATAGCTGAAATCCACCGCCTGGATTTCGGTGATGGGCTGGGGCACAATCGCTTCCGGGTCCACGGTCAGGCGCATCGCCAGGCGCATCAAGATTGAGAGTTTTGCCCGCGCGTCGAAACCGCCCACATCTTCCGTGGGATCCGACTCGGCGTAGCCTAGCTTCTGCGCCTCGGCCAGCACTGTGGAGTACTCCGCGCCGTCTTCCATCTTGCTCAGGATGAAGTTGCAAGTTCCGTTCAGAATGCCTTCAATGCGCTCGATGCGGTCCCCGGCCAGTCCCTGTTCGAGGCCCGGAATCACCGGGATACCACCCGCCACGGCAGCGCCATACTTCAGATGCCCGCCCTTGGACGCAGCCAGTTTCTCCAGTTCCACTCCGTGATAGGAGATCAGCTTCTTGTTGGCCGTTACCACGCTCTTGCCCGATTCGAGCGCGCGTCTGACCCAGTTGCCGGCAGGGTCAAGACCGCCTGCCAGTTCCACGATCACGTCCACATCCGGCGACGTCAGCACCGCATCCACATGATCGGTCCAGGTCACACTCGACGGAACCCAATCGGCCTTGCGGCGCGCCATGCTGCGGCTGTACACGTGCGTCAATTCCAGCCCTTCCGGCTTTGACTCGATCAGAATTCGAGCCACGGAACTGGCCACAGTGCCGAAGCCCAGAAGCGCTATGCGGATGGGGTGCTCGATACGGGACTCTTGATCGGAAAGCGGTTGCGACGATGCGGATTCTTGGGTATTGTTCAAGGGAATGTCCTCTTATCGGTCAAAAACCGAGCGATGCCTCGATGATACTTGACCGGCGGGCCCCGTATCTCCCTATCCGGCACGTAGCCGGGCACGTGCAATTCGTTTCCGTGTAGCATGAGTTCAATATGCGGCGCTTCGTTGGCGTTTTCCTGATTCTGCTGTTTTGGCTGGGGCCGCTTGCGGCGGTGCTTCCCGCCAGCGAAGAGTCGCGCCTGCCACCCTGCTGTCGCCGCCACGGGGCTCATCACTGTGCCATGTACCTGCGGATGATGGCAATGGCGGCCGAAGCCGCTTCGGGTGGCACTCCGATCGTTACGGCGCCCGTTACCTGCCCCTGCTTTCCGGGCCTAGCCCCTCCTGCCACCTCCGCGCTATTCACTTTGGCATCTCTGCCGCAGAATCTGCTCGCCTTGCGGGTGCAGCCGTACCGCCCTGCCACAAGCCTCATGGCAGTGCCACGCCACGCCATCCGGACCCACGCCGGTCGCGGACCTCCCGATTCGACCCAGAGCTAAGACTCTCCGTCTGGCCATCGCCTCATTCGACGAGGCAACATGGTCAATCCCGGGCTGAAGAGACCTGAAGCATTACCCGTCCAAGTGGGCTCGCCCCGCTTTGGTCTCAGGTTCGTCAGTCGAGCGTTCCCCATCGCTTTCAGATGCCGCGCATCTTGAATCGCAGGATGCACGGCCTGCAGGCGATCCCGCTGGTTCCCATACGGAGGTTCGTATTCTCATGCGCTTTAACTCTTTCCTCGTCCCAGTCCTGCTGCTGGCCTCTTCTGTTCCGGCGCTCGCCACGGTATTCGCTACCGTGCATGGCGTGGTCCACGATCCCCAGCACCGCCCGGTCGCCGGAGCCGAAGTCACACTCAAGGCCGCCGATTCCGCTTTTGTCCTATACGCCAGGACCAACACCGACGGCGAATTCCAGTTGCCTCAGACTCCAATAGGCGTCTATCGCCTCACCGTTTCCGCCCACGGCTTTGCCACCGTCACCGAGTCTCTGACAGCCGCATCCGACACCAACCCCGTCGTGCACATTCCTTTGCAACTGGCCCCCGACGTCGAGAGTGTTGTGGTGGAGGGGGTGGCAACCTCGCTCTCGGCCTCCGATTCGGTGACTCCCACTACGCTGATCACCCGCGCCGACATTGACCAGACCCCTGGAGCCAGCCGCACCATCGGCATGGAGATGATCACCGACTACGTGCCCGGCGCATACATGACCCACGACATGCTGCACATGCGCGGCGGACACCAGACCAGCTGGTTGATCGACGGGATCGCCATCCCCAACACGAAAATCGCTTCCAATGTGGGCCCTCAGATCGACCCCAAGGACATCGACTCGCTCGAAACCCAGCGCGGCAGCTATGAGCCGGGTGTCGGAGATCGCACTTACGGCGTCTTCAACGTGCTGCCCCGGAACGGATTCGAGCGCGATCGGGACGGCGAGGTCCTGTTGTCCGGCGGAAACCAGTTCACCGGCGAGACCCAACTCTCGCTCGGCGACCACACTGCCGCGACCGCATGGTACGCAAGCCTCGCGGGCTCTCGGTCAAACTACGGCCTGGCCACACCCGTCGCCCAGGTTTTACACGACGCGACCAATTCGCAAAGCGGGTTTGTGTCGCTCATTCGCAACCAGACGCCGAAAGATCAAATGCGCCTCAACGCCCAATATCGTCAGGACTATTTTCAGGTTCCTTACGACCCCAACCCCAACGATTGGGAACAGGCCAGCCAGTATTACGAATCATTCGGGCTACGCGACGGCCAGACAGAACGCGACTCCTTCGTCATTGCCAACTGGGTTCACACGCTCTCGCCCAAATCCCTGTTTTCCGTCGCGCCCTTCTATCACTTCAACCAGGCGGATTACGATTCATTGTCGACCGATAACCCCGTTGCCACCACGTGGCACCAGGGATCGAACTACGTCGGCGGTCAGGCGGATATCCGCGCCGATGCCGGACCCAATAGCTTCTCCGGTGGCATCTACACCTTTTATCAGGCGGAAAGCGACCTGTTTGGCGTGCTCGTCAACGACGGCACTGCGACTTCCCAGCCCAACACCAGCGCCACGGCCAGCGCCGCACTGGTCGAGGGCTACGTTTCAGATCATTTGCGGCTCGGCCAATACGTCACCTTGCTGGGCGGCATGCGCCTTTCCAGCTTTCATGCCGGCTTGAACGAGTCAGCGACTTATCCCCGCATCGGCGCAACCGCCGAGATTCCCCGCCTGCACTGGGTTCTGCGCGGCTTCTACGGGCATTTCTTCCAGCCCGCGCCCCTTGAAACCGTGTCCAGCTCGGTTCTGAATTATGCCGTCAGCCTGCCCTCCGGCGAAAACGCCTTTACGCCTCTGCCCTCCGAACGCGACGAAGAGCACCAGTTTGGCATCCAGATTCCGTACAGGGGATGGCTGCTCGACGTGGCCAATGTCAAGAACCGCGTCAACAACTTCCTCGACCACTCCAACCTCGGCGAGTCGAATATGTATTTCCCCATCGCTGTCGATGGAGCCCTGGTTCGCGCCTGGGAGATGACCCTGCGTTCGCCGCAACTCGCGCACTTTGGTCAGTTTCACCTCACTTATGCAAATCAGATTGCGGAACAACGCGGGAATATCATTGGCGGATTTACCTGTAGTCTGCCCGGCGACCCGGCCTGCACGCTGGGCTTCAATTACACTCCGGTCGACCACGACCAGCGCCAGACCCTGAATACGGGCTTCACAGCAATGCTTCCCCGGCAGACGTGGTTTGCCACAAACTTGTATTACGGCTCAGGCTTTACCAACGGGCTGGCGGGTGCAAATGAGGGTCCATACAACGGCGGTTACTTGCCGGTTCACACTACCTTCGACATCTCCGCAGGCCACGCTTTTGGCGAGCGCTGGCGGCTCTCGGCCACCGTGCTCAACGTCACCAATCACCGGGTTCTGCTCGACAACTCGATCACCATCGGAGGTTTCCACATGAACGACCCGCGCATGATCTCCGCCAGCCTCCGCTACCGCTTCCACTTTTAGAGCACTTTTCTTCCGAACGATGAAGCTCGAAACCAACCGGCACGGCGCACCTGTTTTTGCCCTCGGGCGGAAATCACCCTCCTTCCCGCGCTTCGTTCTGGCGCGGGCCGAGCCGAAGGCGGCTGCCGCACCGCAGGTGCCCGAGCTTCTTTCCGGAGCGGGCCACGCGAAGCAGTCCCCTCTGCGGGAATCAGCGAGAAGCAGTTGCGGAATTTGCGAGATTGCCGTAACGTGTCTCCGGGCTGAAATTCCAACCCCGGAGCGTGCCCAATGCATTTTGTTGCCTTGATGTTGCAGTACCAACCGGACCCCGAACAGATCCGGCATTTCTTGCTGGCAATGATCCCGATTCTGACCTTCATCATCGCCATTTCTCTGGCCATTGTGATCGTGCCCTTCTGGTTCATCCTCAAGAAGGCCGGCTTCTCGCCCTGGCTGTCGCTGCTGAACATCGTTCCATTCGGAAACCTGTTCCTCTACTACTTTTTGGCTTTCGCCAACTGGAAGGTCGTGCCCGCGCCGCAGGGCGCCTGGCCGGCGTTCACACCTTACCCGCCCCAGGCTTATCCGGCGCCTCCGTTCCCGCCGCAGCCCACGACACAACCGCCCGCGTCACCCCCGTCGTCGTCCCAGGCTTGAGACACCGCTGTCCCCCGCGAGGGGCAGGAATGCTAGCATCGTGAGTAGAAAGAAATGCCCACGATGTCTGAAACCAATCCTTCTGCGCTAACTCCTCGCGTCCGTTTTGCGCCTTCCCCCACCGGTTTTCTGCATGTTGGGAGCGCTCGCACCTTCATCTTCAACTGGCTCTTTGCCCGCCGCTATCACGGCACGATGGTCCTGCGTCTCGACGACACGGACGTGGGGCGCAACTCCGACGCCAGCGTCCAGTCGATCTTTGAAGGCCTGCGCTGGCTGGGCCTCAGCTGGGACGAGGAGTACAAGCAGTCCGAGCGCCTCGATCTGCACCGCAAGGCCGCCCAGGAAATCTTCGCCCGGGGTCTTGCCTATCGCGACTTTACCCCTGCTCACTCCGGCGACGACAATCAATCCGGCGTGCAAGGCGCATGGCTCTGCAACCCAGCTATGCGCGAACTCTCTCAGGAAGAAAGCGACCGCCGCGCAGCTTCGGGCGAGCCGTTTGCCCTTCGCTATCGCGTTCCTCGCGGCCAGGATCGGGTCTTGAGGTTCGTGGACGGCGTCTATGGCGAGCAGTCCAAGCAGGCCGACGAGGTCGAGGACTTCGCGCTGCTCCGTTCCGATGGCATGCCGACCTACCATCTGGCCTCCTGCTTCGATGACGCCGATCTCCGTATCACCCAAATCATCCGCGGCCAGGATCACCTGACCAACACCTTCAAGCATCTGCTGATCTTCGAAGGACTCGGCGTCGCAGCGCCCCGCTTCGCGCATCTGCCGTTGCTGGTCGCTCCCGATGGCGCGAAGCTCTCCAAGCGCAAGCACGGCCCCGTTGTCAGCGTCACAACTTATCGCGACGCCGGGTTCCTGCCTCAGGCCTTTATCAACTTCCTTTGCCTGCTTGGCTGGTCGCCCAAGAACGACCGCGAGTTCATGTCGGTGGAAGAGATCACCCATCTCTTCACGCTCGAAGGCGTCAACCGGGCCAACGCCGTGATCAATTTCACGGAAGAGATCCCCTTCGATGCCAAGTCTGTGTGGTTAAATGCCGAGCATCTGCGCGCCCTGCCCATCGAGGAGCTCAGCCTTCAGTTGCAGCCCTTCTTTGAAAGAGCCGCAATGCCCGCGACTCCGGAAAAGCTGCTGGCGGTCACCCCGCTGATCCGCGAGCGCATCCAGCTGCTTGGAGAGGCAGTGCAGGCTGCCGACTTCTTCTTCCTCTCCGAGCTTGCCCCTTATGACCCTGCCGAGTTGATCCCAGCCAAGGGCGGCGATACGGCGATGACGCTGCGCGTTCTCACGTACGCTCAGGAAGCGCTTGCCACGGTCACCTTCGACCACGACTCGTTGGATCGGGCATTGCGCGCCGCTGCCGCTCACCTTGGTTTAAAGGCCGGGCAGGCCTTCCAGCCGATCCGCGTAGCGGTTTGCGGACGCAAGAACGCTCCGCCGCTCTTTGAAACCATGTCTGTGCTGGGCCGCGATACCTGCCTGGAACGCATCCGGCAGGCCGAAGAAAAGATCAAGTCGATCGTTTCGTAATGTCTCGCGGTAGGTAGAACAGGACTGGCCGTCCTGAAGCGGGAGGGACCCCAGGTCTCGCTTTTGAGACCTGGAAAACTCTCGAACCTTTCATTCACGACTCGAAGCGTCAGGGCACGACTTCAGTCGTGCCGATAGACGCACTTATAGAGCTTGGGCTTTAGCCCCTGTATCGGCAGATCTTTTGAAACAGATCATCTTGAGACCATTTGACTTTGGCCTCAGGGCCTGAAGGCCGGTTCATTATGTCCCTGTTCGGCATGACTGAAGTCATGCCCTGACGCTTTTCAACTTCCCTCAGGTCCTGGCGCATCCGCTCAAGCAGCGCCCAGACTCCTCCAGCCTAGTCGAGAATTCCGTAGCCGACAGAGCATGCCCTGACACCCTTGGCGATTTCAAATGCCCTTTCTCGCAGACTGCTCGGCCCCTGCGTGTTTTTGCTTCTTCAAATAGGCTGTTCCAAACGGATACTCATCAGGGCTGTTTGCGAGGCCCGCTTTCACCGGATTGTTTTCGATGTACTCGCGATGCTTTTGAAAGCTCCCGTCATCCAGGATTTGCACATCCGAATACCCACGCAGCCATATTTCGCCTCGAAAACCAAGCTCCTTACCGGCGCGAAAGGAAAAGCTTCCTTTGAGCAATTGCATTGCCTTCTCAAGACTCATCTCACCCGGAAGGGTCATCAGAATGTGGACATGATTGGGCATGATGACGAAGTCGTGAACGGTCATTTTTCCATAGTGCATATAAGACCGAAGGACTTCGATAAACAGTGCCGCCATGCGATCTGTCTGGAAGAGTGATCTTCCGCCTGCCGTTCGCGTAGTTACAAAGAAAGTGCGCGGGCAGAATGAGGCTTTGGAAAGGTTCGAAGGTCGGGAAGGTATCGACATCGCAGGGGCTGAAGCCCTCCACTTTTGACGGTCGCATACGGCATGACTGAAGTCATGCCCTGACGCTTCCAGCTTACTCCACAATTCCGTGGCCAATGACGCTTTGCCGCACCTCTCTTTTTGCGCACAGCCTTCCGGTGGGATAATGAACCCAGCCATGACCAACTCGAATCCGGAAAGCCCCGTCTCCGCAAGCCCTGCCGCCAGCCTCTCGCCCAGTTTCCTCCGCGACCAGATCGCCGAGGACCTTCGCGCCAAAAAATACGGCGACGCCATTATCCAGACCCGCTTTCCTCCCGAGCCCAACGGCTACCTTCATCTCGGTCACGCCAAGGCCATCTGCATCGATTTCGGTCTCGCGGACGAAGTCGGCGGCAAGACGAACCTGCGCTTCGACGATACCAATCCCGAAAAAGAGGAGCAGGAGTACGTTGACTCCATCATGGCCGACGTTCGCTGGCTGGGCTTCGAGTGGGACCGCCTCTGCTACGCCTCCGACTACTTCCATCAGCTCTACGACTGGGCCGTTGTGCTCATCCAGGCCGGCAAGGCCTACGTGGACGATCTCTCCGTCGATGAGATCCGCCAGTACCGCGGCAACTTCAACGAGCCTGGCAAAGACAGCCCCTACCGCACTCGGACCGTCGAAGAGAATCTGGACCTTTTCGCCCGCATGAAGGCCGGAGAATTCCCCGACGGCAGCCGCGTGCTCCGCGCCAAGATCGACATGCAGGCTACAAATTTGAATATGCGCGATCCCATCATGTACCGCATTCTCCACGCCGAGCACCACCGCACCGGCAACGAGTGGTGCATCTATCCCATGTACGACTACGCGCACGGCCAGTCGGACTCCATCGAGCAGGTCACCCACTCCATGTGCACTTTGGAGTTTGCCGACCACCAGCCGATCTACCGTTGGTACATCGAACAGCTGGGCATCTTCCCCTCGCAGCAGATTGAATTCGACCGCCTCAACATCACCTACACCATCCTCAGCAAGCGCAAGCTGCTGCAACTGGTAAAGGAAAACCGTGTCAACGGCTGGGACGATCCCCGCATGCCCACGCTCAGCGGTATCCGGCGGCGCGGCTTCACGCCGGAAGCGATCCGGACTTTCTGCGGAGCGATAGGCGTTTCGCGCACCAACGGGACGACAGATATCGAGATGTTGGAGCACTACCAACGCGACGACCTGAACCGCCGCGCGCGCCGCGCCATGGCTGTTCTGCGCCCCCTCAAGCTGGTGATTACCAATTACCCGGAAGGACAAAAAGAGTTCTGCGAGGTCGCCAACAATCCAGAAGATCCCTCCGCCGGGACGCGCCAGGTACCCTTCTCACGCGAGCTGTACATCGAGCAGGAGGATTTCCGCGAAGTTCCTCCGCCGAAGTTCTATCGTCTGTCGCCGGGCAAGGAAGTGCGCCTGCGCAACGCCTACTTTGTCACCGCGCATGAAGTGGTCAAGGACGCGGACGGCAACGTCACCGAGGTCCGCTGCACCTATGATCCATTGAGCCGCGGCGGCAACTCGCCCGACGGCCGCAAGGTGAAGGCCACCATGCACTGGGTCTCGGCCGCGCACGCGATCAACGCCGAAATCCGGCTCTACGACAAGCTCTTCGCCAAGGCCGATCCCTTCGATCTGGAAGAGGGGCAGGACGTCCTGGACAATCTGAACCCGAATTCTCTGGAGATCGTCAGCGAAGCCAAGCTGGAGCCGTCGCTGGCCGACGCGGAAGCCGGATCCCCCTACCAGTTCGAACGTGTCGGCTACTTCTGCGTGGATCCGGATTCAACCAGCGAGAAAAAGGTCTTCAACCGGACACTCCCGCTCAAGGACGCCTGGACAAAGATCGAAAAGAAGGAGAGGGCGTAAGATGACATCAGCGTATTACGATTCAAATGTTCAGAGTCTGGACCTCAGGAATCTCAGTATCCTTAGTGGTTATTGTTCCATTCACATCTGAGTCATATTTCGGCGCCAAACAGGAGAAGTAATCGATGATCAATCAAGTCAAGCTCAGGAATTTTGGGCCGCTCCGAAAAGTTGAATGGTCAAAACTCGGCAGGATCAACTTGGTCATTGGTAACAATGGGAGCGGCAAGACCTTCCTCCTTAAGGCGATTTATTGCAGTTTGCGCACGCTGGAAATGTTCAGGCGAGGCAATGAACAACGTTCGGCACCCGAGATTCTCGCCAACAAGCTCTATTGGACATTTCAAACTCCGAAAATAGGCGATCTGGTCAGCAAAGGGGCGGATGAGCAACTGTCGAGTTCCATCCATTTTGATAAGAACGGATTCAATTACAGCTTTGGCAAGGACACGATCAAGCAGATTTCCATTCTTGAGAGAGATGCGTCACCCCGATCGGGCAATTCCATCTTCTTGCCCGCCAAAGAGGTACTTTCGCTGCACCAGGTCATCCTGAAGTCGCGCGACCAGGATCTAGATTTCGGTTTCGACGACACATATTACGACTTGGCTACAGCCTTGCGCATTCAACCCGGCAGGGGAAGGAATTTCGCAGAATTCGCCAAGTCGCGCGATCAACTTCGAGAAATAATCGGCGGGGAGATCAAGTACGACGAAACCTCGGGTCTATGGCAACTGATCAACAAAGACCGGCAGAGATTTCCAATCGGCGTAACTGCTGAGGGCGTCAAGAAGATTGGCATCTTGGATACATTGCTGGGAAATCGCTATTTGGATCCAAGTTCGGTTGTGCTGATTGATGAGCCGGAGTCTGCTTTACACCCCACTGCCATCTCAAAGTTGCTTGATATCGTTGCGACACTAGCTGAATGCGGTATCCAGTTCTTCATGGCCAGTCACTCCTATTTCGTGGTCAAGAAGCTCTTCTTGATCGCTCAAGAGCGCGAATGGTCCATTCCTGTCATCTCGGCCGACGACGGTGGCTGGATTCGTGACGATTTGAAAAACGGGATGCCTGACAACCCCATCATCAATGAGTCGATCCGCCTCTACAAGGAAGAAGTGGAGTTGACACTCAAATGACCACAGAAGCAATCGTGGAATCTGGGATGACATTTGGCCCGTATGCCAAGGGTGAATGCTTTTATATCGAAAAGAGCAAGTCATACCAACGTGTACAGGATGGCCTGAAGATGGCTGAATTTCTTCTTCTGCGACAACAGAAGGACAAACCGGTGATTTGGGTTATTGAAGCCAAATCAAGCACTCCATGTCCAGGATCTCAACCTCGCTTTACAGAGTTCATTGACGAAATCCGCTCCAAATTCACCCATGGCTTCTTGCTCTTCCTCGCAGTTCGTTTGAAGCGCCACCAGGCAGGGGAAAAGGAACTGCCCGATAAGTTCATCGCGATCGATTTGTCGGCATTAGATTTTCGCTTTGTGCTGGTCATCAACGGACATAAAAAGGAATGGCTTCCGCCTCTAAATGATGCTCTTTCCAAAGCACTGAAGCCTCTCCTTCGAGTCTGGGCGCTATCTGCAAATTCCGTCTCGGTTCTGAACCACGAATGGGCGCGAGAACAAGGCCTGATCAAGGGTCCGGTTCACGAAAATACAACTAACTAATATTCCGGGCATTTACGCCGTCATGGAATCCATGGTGGAAGATTCCAAGCGCGACAAGAGCATTTACATCAAGCAGATATTTCATGGAAAATCCGTGAGAATTTCCCTGACCATCTCGCTGGTCAACACAGGCGCATCGGGACCCGCGTAAAGCACCGGGAGACCTGTGATCGGATCTTCGATGATTCGAGCCTTGAAGCACTACTGTCCGGTCAAAAGTCGAACAGAATCAGTTGGTTGCCAGTAGTTAGCTCTGAAGTTGTGTAGTCCTTTTGCTGAAGTGCCTGTGAAATGGGCATTTTCTCGAACAGAGTCACCGAGAGGACTTGCAGTAAAGTGTAGAGCGAGCCGGGCAGTTCGAGCTTTTTCTTTACAATGGCGACCAGCAGGTAGACCGAGACGGCGATCCATATCTGGGTTTTGACCGCATTTTCGCTGGTCCCGACGAAGACCTTGATGCGCAGGTGCTGCTTGATCCACTTGAAGAAGAGTTCCACCTGCCATCTGCTCTTGTAGAGCGCGCAAATGGTGGCGGCGGGCAGCGTGAACTGGTTGGTCAGGAAGACCAGATCCTTGTCGGTCTCCGGGTCGTGAAAGCGGATGCGGCGCAGGTGGCTGGGGTAGTCCTTGCGGCTGTCATATCCGTTGAGCGCAATGGACTGGTCGGCCAGTATGCCGGTCTGCTTGTCCACCTGCTGGGAGTAGATACGGTTGGCATCCAGGTTGCTCTTGGCGCGGGTAACGAAGAAGGCTCCGGCCAGGTGGATGCGATAGAGGCGGGCGTAGTCGAGGTAGCCGCGATCCATGACATAGTAAGCGCCGAGTTGAGGCAAGATCTCATCGAGGATGTTGACATCATGCACATCGCCAGTGGTGACACGGATAAACGTAGGTATGTTGCCGCGCAGATCAAGCAGCGTGTGCATCTTGACCGCCGACTTGGTGGTGCGGAAATATGCCCAAGGAAACAAACTCAGGCAAAGGTCGATGGTGGTCGAATCCAGCGCATAGGCGGCGGCTTGGAGGTCCATGCCAAGGTCTTCAGTGGCGTAGAGCTTGCGAGCTTGGACCATCAATCGTTGCGCCAACTCTGCGTAGATCCGCCAGTCGCGGCTCTCGTTGGCTTCGGCCAACGTGGAACGCCGCACTGGCGAGCGGAACCCCATGGCATAAAGCTTGGCAGGCTGTGCACTCAAGCAGGCTTCGATGTCGCGCAGACTCTCCCGATAGGTCAACTGGGCGAAAGCCATGGCGCGGAACTGCTCGGCGCAACTGAGGCTTCGCACCCGGCAGTCGCCTCCATAACGGGCCACACTGCGAGCAAACGAGGTCCAAGGCAGGAAATCCATCAACTGCGCAAACAGCAACTTGCCAGCGTTCACCGCCGCCTCCAGAGAACATCTCTGGAATCAGCATCGCGGCAATTTCAAATCGACACCACCAAAAAACGCGCACAAAGCTCAGTGCATCAGACGGTTACGATCGGCAAGCTAGTCGTTAACCGGACAGCAGTGGCCTTGAAGTGTTTCCGCTCTGGGGCCGTCAGCACAATCCGATTCTCCTCGACGGAGATGTCGAGAGAATCGCCGGCGCAAATGTTCAACCTGCGCCGCAGCGGTCCGGGAAGAACGATTTGACCTTTCGTCGAAACCTTGGTCCGCATGGTAAGACGATCTTACTGCCGATACCGCGCTGAATCAAGAATGAATCCCAGTCGAACCCTGTCACGTCACTTGCTCAAGCGATGCGTGATTCAGGCGCAGCCTCGTCCATTATCCCGTTGGCGAGCTTGAGCACCCTGGCCAATCGCCCACCGGATCGGTGCGTTTGCGCCACCCAGCCAGACGCTATACTGAACCCAGAATGCACCAAGGTCGCGAAAAACTACTGCACGCGAGCGCCGACCCCCGTCCCACCGACGAACTGGTCCGGCTGGCCCTCACCGAAGTCGATGAGGACATGGCGTGGGAATACGTCACGGCCCTGCAGTTCCGCGGCGACGGCGAGGTTCTGAAAGCCGCCCTGTGCCTGTGCGAAAGCCAGTTGCCCACCGAGCGCGAATTGGGTGTCACCATCCTCGGCCAGCTCGGCATCCCGGAGCGCACCTTTCCCGGCAAATCGTTCCTGACCCTGGCCCGGATGCTCGAAACCGAGACCGACCCCGACACCCTGCAGGCCATCGGCGTGGCCTTCGGACACCTCAACGACCCGCGCTGCATCGGCCTGCTCGTGCCCATGAAGAACCACCCCTGCAACCTGGTGCGCTGGGGTGTGGTGCATGGCATCGCCGGCCACAACCACCCGCTGGCCATCCAGACCCTTATCGAGCTTTCGCGCGACGAAGACGAAGAGATCCGCGACTGGGCTTCCTTTGCTCTTGGTTCGCTTATCGATACAGATACGGAGGAGATTCGGGAGGCGTTGTGGGCGCGCGTGACCGACTCCTTCGAAGATGTCCGCGCCGAGGCGCTCACCGGGCTGGCACGCCGCAAAGATCCGCGGGTCCGCGATTTGCTCCTTCGTGAACTAGCCGCTGAAAACGTGGATATCATGATCGTCGATGCCGCCCAGGAACTTGGCGACGCGCTGCTTTTGCCCGCTCTGCTGGAATTGAAACAGCGCTGGCCGGCCGATCGCCGGGATGAAGAGGATTGGCTCGACAAAGCCATTGAAAGCTGCAGCGGCTTTGCGGAAAGAGACTCAGGCTAGCCACTCCAGGCGCTCTCTACTCCCTATTCCCTACTTCCTACAACATCTATCGCCACCGCGATTGTTTTCGGCGGCATGCACATGTTGTTGTCGCAGGCCTGGTAGCGCAGCTTCGCCTCCACCAGGTGCTCGCCCGGCTCGGCTGTGACGCGGGTCTGCAGCACAAAATCTCCTGTATAGACGCTCAATTTGGTTTGAGGGTCGAGCGGCAGAGTCATCTCCGTGCCGGCAGGGTAGATGGCCCCATCGAGTTTCACCCCCGCGCCGTCGGGAATGGAGAATGTGGTTGGGATTAGAAACTCATCCTTCGGGTTGTGGGAGTTGATGTGCAGCCCCGGCGCAACCCGGAAGTGCAGCGCCACGGTGGTCGATTTTCCCGCGGGCACCGTCACCTGTTCCGGAAAGACAAACTGGACCACATTCTTTACCGGCACGTCGGCATGCGCAGCGGGCAGCCCCAGGCCATCGATCCGCGGCGACTGCCCCAGCGCGTTCACCGCCGCTAGCCCCAGAATCCAGACCGCACAAAGTCTCATTGCCACGCAAGCCCTCGCTGTTCCCTTACAAGAAACTGAGTTGCAAGTTAAGCAAGATAAAGGTGAAACCAAGCAATTCCCGGGCCGGATCAGGGTACATAAAAGTTTAGAACTCGAGTGCGGCGCAAGACCGGACCTTAGTAGGGGCCAAGCACCGGCTCATTCTATTGGCTTTATCGGCACGACTAAAGTCGTTCCCTGTTACATAGCCAGACGAACTTGAGGGTTTCCACAGCCTGTGAAGGCCCTACTCCCTTTTCCTTACTCCCTACTCCCTACTCCGGCTTCCAACGCCTTCTTGATCTTGCCTTCGATCTCGTCCTTGGAGGTCAGCCCCAGCTGCGACGACACCACCACGCCGTTGCGGTCCACAAAAAACGAAGTCGGCAGCGAATCCAGGCCGCCATACTGCGAGCTCAGTGAGCCGCCGTCGATCAGAACCGGGTAAGGAATCTTCAACTCCTCCACCGAGCGCCCTATCTGCTTCTTTTCCTCGGCCAGTCGCGCCGCGTCGTCGCGGTCGATATCGTCTGCGCTGACACCCAAAATCTCGAACCCCTGCGCCGCATACTGGTTGCGCAACTCGATCAGCCAGGGCATCTCGATCTTGCACGGACCGCACCAAGTGGCCCAAAAGTTGATCAACACCGCTTTCCCCTTGTAGCTGGAAAGCGAAACCTTCTTTCCGTTCAGGTCTTCGAGCGTAAATGCAGGCGCGGGCTTTCCGGTCAGCGGCGAGGTGTTCTCTGGGTGATCGTCCGCCGCAAGCACCTGTTCGCCGCGCTCGGCCTGTGCCCGGAGCCTGTCGGCGGCTTGCTTCCGGTATTCATGGTTGGCCCATCCGGCCCAGCCGAACACGGCTAGAATCAGCAGAACGGCAGAAACGACCATCGAGTTGCGTTTCACGGGAAGTGACCTCTGCGCTCTATTGTACGAGGCTTCCAGCCCATTTTCCTCTGCGCGCTGACTCCCCCAACTTCGCCGCTTTATTGGCCCGCTCACTCGCTGACCCACTGCCTCAATGTCTTCCCGCCCCGCCGCCCCGCCCCGGGTGGTACGATCAGAAACCGATGAGCACGTCAACAGAAGGCCCGGGTCCAAACCCGGCTACGAGCACTTCCTCCGACCCCACTCCCGCAGCCTTGGTGCGCACCGAGGCTGCGGCGTTGCTGGCACTGGCCACGCGCCTCGACGGACCGATGGCCGAGCCTTTCAACCGGGCTGTCGAATTGATTATGCGCTGCGCCAACTGCGGTGGGCGCGTTGTCGTCACAGGAATGGGCAAGAGCGGCATCATCGCCCAGAAGATAGCGGCGACGCTCAGTTCCACCGGCTCGCCAGCGCTGTTTCTGCATCCAGCCGAGGCTGTCCACGGCGACTTGGGGGTTCTCATGCCCGGCGACGTGGTCATCGCCCTTTCCGCCAGCGGCGAAACGGAAGAGATCCTGCGCTTGCTGGCAACGCTGAAGCGTAAGGGCGACGCGCTCATAAGTCTGTGCTGCCGCGCCGATTCCACGCTTGCCCAGGCCAGCGATGTGGCGCTCGACTGCTCTGTGGAGCGCGAAGCCTGTGGGATGAATCTGGCCCCCACCGCTTCCACAACTGCCATGTTGGCGCTGGGAGATGCTCTGGCCATCGCCGTTAGCCTGCGCAAGGGCTTTAGGGCGGAGGATTTCGCGGAATTGCACCCCGGCGGCAAGCTGGGCAAGCGGCTGGCCCGCGTCGCCGACCTCATGCACGCGGGCGACGCCATCCCAGTGGTCACACCCCAAACGCGCATGACGGACGTGATTTACGAGATGTCGTCGAAGAAGCTGGGCATGACCACCGTGCAGCAGGAGGGCTGCCTGCAAGGGGTCATCAGCGATGGCGATTTGCGGCGACTATTGGAGCACGAAGGCGGCGCGGCTCTCTGCAAGACCGCCGGCGAAGCCATGAACGCCCATCCGCGCACCATTGCTGCGAGCGAACTGGCCGCCCGCGCGCTGGCCATTCTGGAAGAAAGAAAGATCACTTCGCTGGTGGTGGTGGACATTTCCGGCAAGGTTGAAGGCGTGCTGCACCTGCACGACCTGTGGGGCGTGGAGCTGATTTAGAGGCAGGGAGTAGGGAACAGGGAACAGGGATCAGGGATCAGAAAAGCCGGCCAGTTGAGGGTTGTGCTTTCCCCGGTCCCCAAAAGCGAGGAACCGGGGGCACCTGCCTTTCTGTTCTCTGTTCCCTGATTTCTGCCCCCTTCGGCTAAATAATCCCTATCCGCGCTATGATTCCAGTCAGGAGTAGCTCCCATGACCACACGTATCGTTCGCGTCGGAAACACGCTGAGCGTCGAAATCCCCGAAGAACTTGTCCTTCAGGCCTCGTTGCCTGTCGGCGAGCCGGTGGAGTGGGTTTCAAATGGGAACGGCACCCTTTCGCTCGTTTCACCCGATAGCCGCGAACATCGCCACATCCGCGCCGGCCTCGCCGAACTGGATGCGGGCCAGGGAATCGAGAATGAGCGCGTGACGGAGTGGTTGGACAGTTGGGGCACGGAAGGCGAGTTGCCCGCGCCGAAATGAAGGTCCGCTGGGCCCCAAAGGCCATTTCCGACCTGGAATCCATCCGCGACTACATCGCTCAGGACAGCCCTGCGGCCGCTCATAAGGTTGCGGCGAAGATCAAAAAGGCCACAATTCGCCTCGCCAACTTCCCGCAGTCCGGCAGAGCGGGTCGCGTGCCAGGAACCCGCGAACTGGTCATACCAGGAACTTCCCGCATCGCTGCCTACAGAGTTCAGGGCGATCATGTGGAGATTGCCGCCGTTTTGCATGGGCGGCAGAATTGGCCGGAAAGCTTTTAGGATGCATAAAGGTCTGGTGCCTTCCAAACGCCGCGTAAGTGGTGCCCCAGGTCCCGATTCTGGGAACTGGGAAACCACGACACTCAATCGGCGCGCTTTTCTATTCGCTATACCGTATTTGAATCTTTAATCCGCTTGCCTCCGCTGGAGGGAATACCTTTAGCAGCCTGGGCCACCCGCGTAGAACCACTCGCCCCACGCGTTGTCTGGAATGTTGAGGAACGGACCCGAGACACTGTAGCAATTGGCGTTCGGCTCCTGCTTGGTCAGGTTGGACCAGGCTGTCGTCGCCACAACCCCAGGGCGAGTCACATAGAAAAGCTGCCGATTGAAGAACGCCTTTTTCCACCCCTGAGCGGACCAGCGCCCACTTCCCGCAGGCCCCCACGCACCCGCGCCTGCCGTCTCCACCCCGTAATCCAGCTCGTCCGCGTTGATCGACATCTGGCCGGCGCCATACAGGGTCGCCGGGTAGTAGCCCACCAGCGTATTCCCGTACCACAGGTACCAGCGGTTGTTAAAAAGCTCGTTCTTCAACACAAAATAATACTGGGTGTTGTCGACCGTGGCGTAATTCGAAAACGCTCCACCGAGGATGATGCGATTGTTGAGCTGCACGAAGGCCGCGCAGGTGAGGTTATAGCAGCCCTTGCCGTTTGCGTAGTTAGCCGAGGTGTAGAAGATGAACAGGCGCGATCTCTGATCTCCGTAAAAGGCTGGGTAGTTCTGCCAGCCGCCCTCGTTGGTCTGCAGGTTAGCGCCAGCGCCGCCGGTTACCCAGTATTGCGCCAGCGAGAAGATCTCTCCTGCGGCCTTATTCACGTTGGGACTCCAAACGCTCAAGGTGTCGGCCGCTCCGTAGTAGTTCACGGTCTGGTTGGCGTGCGCATACTTATGTTCCACGGCCGCAACCGCGGGATCTTCCAGTTCCGACCGGAAATGCTCACCCTCCGTACTGTCTTCTTTGCCGTCCTTGGAGAAGAAGGCCGCCAGCGACGGAAAACGCGTCATCTGCTCCAGTGTGACGCGAAGCATTGGAATCGTGCCCTCGGCACAGGCTCTCACGTTGCCGAAGCGGTCCAGTTGCGTGTCGTCATACTGCGGCTGTGTGACGGAACTGTCTTCGTCCGCCGAATTGCCATCCGGACTCATCGGCGGATTGGGCGGTGCCTGCGCGATGGCTTGGGTCAACTCTTCGCGGGGGGAGAGGGCTCCTGTGCGGAGGGCGCCGATGCCGCCTGGCAACACGGATTGCGCGATGCCGTTCAGCCGCAACGAAGGCTGCTCTTCCATGGGCACGCAGTCGATGGTGTCGCCGTCAAGGTCGAATGTGTGGGCGACGTGCACGCCTTCATAGAGACTGGCGAGATGCTGCCTCATCTCCTCGAATGCCGTTTCGTCGCGGACCATCGAGCCCGCGTGTCCAACCCAATCGGCAGCATGCGCCTGTACGACCGCGTCGTGAAACTCGCTGAAAGACATCGGCCGATCAGCCGGACGCTGGGCATTCGCCACTGCGACAGCCGCCAGAATCCCAAGGGAAAGTGAAAGCGCTTGCAAGGAACGCATGGGGGAAGCCTCCTTAGTCTTTGAACCATGAACTAGAGAGCACGCGTAAAAAACTGCAGCCCGGGGAAGGAGGGAATCACCGGGGAAGTTCCCCAGGCCAGTAACTTGCGCAGGCTGACTGCTAAGCTCACCAGTTAACAGAGGCTATCATCCTCCGTCAAGTAATTGCACGGAGAGTATTTGGTAATCACAAAGGTGCTCCAAATCTGCCATATTTCTGCCTATATCCGCGAATTGTACTGTCGCAGAAGCTATCCATATTCCTGCCCTATTTCTTGGCAGAATGTTATAGCATAAATGTTTTCGGTAGGAGGTTTTCGGTTCGCGCCAGATATGGTGGAAGGGTCTTCAATCGGTTCGTTCTCGTTTCTTCTTGATTGGCGTTGATCGGCGGAGCGGTCATAAATCTGGGACCGCGGAAAGAACGAGCCTCAACCAGACAGCCTTTTTGTTCCATCTTCCATGTTCAATGCCTTCCGGAGTCGTCATGACACGCACCGCCCTCATTACCGGTTCCTCCAGCGGCTTCGGCCTGCTAACTTCCGTCACGCTGGCCCAGCGCGATTGGCGCGTGCTTGCCACCATGCGGGACCTCAGCCGCCGCGAAAAGCTGGAAGCTGCCGCACGCGCAGCCGGGGTTCTCGATCGCATTGAAATCCTTCCCCTCGACGTGACCAGGCCGGATCAAATCGCCACGTTGGCGGCGACTCTAGCCGCGCGCGCAGTGCCGCTCCATGCTGTGGTTAACAACGCAGGCTTCGCCATGGCTGGTTTTGCCGACGACGTTTCCGATGAAGAGCTGCGGAAGCAGTTCGACACCAACTTTTTCGCGCACGCGGCCGTCACCCGTGCCCTTCTGCCCCAGTTTCGCCAGCAGGGCTTCGGCCACATTGTGATGGTCAGCTCCATCAGCGGCCGCACCGGCTTTCCGGGGGTCAGTAGCTACGTCGCGTCCAAGTTCGCCCTGGAGGGCTGGACCGAATCCCTTCGGCTGGAATTGAAGCCGCTCGGCATTCAAGTTGCATTGGTTGAGCCGAGCGCCTTCGAAACCGGCATCTGGACCACCGGGACCTCGATGGCGGAGCGCACAGGCATGCCTGGATCTGTGAATGCTGCTCGAGCACAGAGCCTCTTTGAAAGAGTGAAGAGCTCCAAGCGACCCGACCCGCAGATTGTGGCCAATTGCATCGTCCGCGTTTTGGAAACGCCCCGCCCGCGCCTGCGCTACGTCGTGGGCCGCGAAGGGCATATTGCGGTGCTTTTACGCGCCCTGCTGCCATGGAGGGCCTTTGAGTGGTTCCTCCTCAAAGCCAGTGGAATGGGCTCATAAAGGACCTCGTCCCAGCGCTCCAACCCTGGGAACATTTAGAATAGGCATTGCCGTATATCGTCTTGCGCCGCGCACTGCGGTTTTCGAGAGCTGTGACCTGACTTCCGGCCCCGCAAGCGGCTTTTCTTCAAGAAAATGCCCCCTGCACAAGTTCGGTGGAAGCACGCGCGCTCGGAGACTGCCCGCCCGGCGGGAAAGCACGCTCAAAATCGCTATGCATCGCTGGTCCAAACTTTTTGTCCCCACTCTTCGCGAGGCCCCGGCTGACGCCGAAGTGGCCAGCCACCGCTTTCTTATCCGTTCCGGCTATATTCGCCAGCTGGGCGCGGGGCTATACAACTACCTCTTCCTCGGCCAGAGGGCGATCAACAAGATCATCGGCATCGTCCGCGAAGAGATGGATCAGATCGGCCAGGAGTTCTTCCTCCCCGCGCTGCTGCCCCGCGAGCCATGGGACAAGAGCGGCCGCTGGACCGGCATGGGCGACAACATGTTCCGCCTGAAGGACCGCAAGGGCGCGGATCTGTGCCTGGGCATGACCCACGAAGAGATTATGACCGGGATCGCCTCGAACGAGCTGCGCAGCTATAAGCAGTTGCCGCAGATCTGGTACCAGATCCAGACCAAGTTCCGCGATGAGCCGCGGCCCAAGTCCGGACTGCTGCGCGTGCGCCAGTTCACCATGAAGGATGCCTATTCCTTTGACATCGACATGGCCGGGCTCGACAAGAGCTTCGATTTGCACGACGCTGTTTATCGCCGCATTTTCTCTCGCTGCGGACTCAGATTTGTGGCTGTCGAGGCGGACTCCGGCTCCATGGGCGGCTCGCAGTCGCAGGAGTTCATGTGCTACACCGATGCGGGTGAGGATCTGATTGCCAGCTGCCCGGTCTGCGGCTATGCCGCCAACACCGAGAAGGCAATCTCGCTGCTCGCGCCGGTCACCGAGTTGGAGCCGACAGCAGATGGAACTCCGGAGTTGATCCATACCCCGGGCATGGGCGCCATCGCGGAAATCGCCGCTTTCCTCAAGATGCAGCCTTCGAATGACATCAAGTGCGTCGCATACATGGCGACCTACCAGTTCAGCGATGGGTCGAGCCACCTGCTGCCGGTGGCCGCCTTCCTGCGCGGCGACCACCAGATCAACGAAACCAAGCTGCTGTCGCTCCTGAAGGCACAGGAACTGCGCCCCATGGTGGCCGAAGAGCTGGAAGAGGTCTTCAAGGCGCCGGCCGGCTTCCTGGGACCGGTGGGACTTGAGGGTGTCATCGAAGGCGCTATTTGGAAAGAGGCCTTCAGCAAGACTCCCAAGTCGAACAGCCCGGACGATGCCTATTTCCACCATCACAAGGGTTTCTGGAAGCCGAAGGGCTCCACGGGACGCCGCCTGAAGACCGCGGTGATCGCCGATGTTTCCCTGGAAGGCCGCCAGAACATGGTCTGCGGCGCCAACAAGCTGGATTACCACTTGCGCAACGTGACGCCGGGCCGCGATTTTGCCTGGACACTCGCGGCAGACATCCGCAGCGTGAACGAGGGTGAAAACTGTCCCAAGGCTGGAAAGACGGGGGACGCCTGTAGCGGCCAGTTACTGGTGGGCAAGGCGGTCGAAATCGGGCACATCTTCAAGTTGGGCGACAAATACACCAAGTCGCTTGGCGTCCACGTGCTGGACATCAACGGCAAGGAAGTCACCCCCATCATGGGCTGCTACGGCATCGGCATCGAGCGCATTCTTACCGCCGCCATTGAGCAGTCCAATGACAAGAACGGCTTCTGGCTGCCTGCCTCCATCGCTCCGTTTACCGTGGTGGTGACGGTGACCAACATTGCCGATGCCACGCTGGCCGGAGCAGGCGAAATGCTGGCTGCCGAGCTGAATGCGGCCGGCCTCGACGTGCTGCTGGATGACCGCGACGAGAGGGCCGGAGTCAAGTTCAAAGATGCCGATCTGGTGGGCATTCCTTATCGCATCAACGTGGGCAAGAAGATCGCCGAGGGCAAGGTCGAACTGATCACCCGCGCCACCTCCACAAGTGTGGACGTAAACATCGACGATGTGCTGGCGCTGCTCAAGGAGCGCATCGCGGAAGATCGGCTTCTGGCTGCTAGCCTCTAGCCGCTAGTTTTTTTGCACCGTTTGAACGTTTCAATTTCCTCAATAACTGCGTTTTCGGCACGAGACAGCTAGAAGCTAAAAGCTAGGAGCTGAAAGCTGATTTCAAAGGAGCGGCAATGGCATTCAAGATCAGAATCCCTGGAATGGACGGGAAGCATCCCTGGGCAATGATGCTGTTGCGCGTTTCGCTGGCGGTCTTCGCGGTGTTGGCGGTCGTCTTCCTATGTGTTTCCACCTTCTTCTATTTCAAATACCAGCACATCGTCGATGAGCGCCTGAAGTCGCCCATCTTCGCCAGCACCGCCAAAATCTACGCAGCACCGCGCGAAGTCCGTCCCGGTCAGAAACTTTCCATCCAACTAATCGCCGAAGAGCTGCGTGCAGCCGGCTACAGCGCCGACGGATCTTCCGAAACGTCGCCGCTCGGCACATACAGTGAAGACGCTCAGTCGATCACCGTGCGCACTGGACCCGAGTCCTTTCACTCGCTGGACAGCGCCACCATCCACATCCACAGTGGCGTGGTCGAGAACATCACAGACGAAAAAGGCCAGAGCCTGGCCAGTTACGAACTCGAACCCGTGCTCATCACAGGGCTCAGCGACGACCCTAACCGCACCAAGCGCCGTCTGCTCACCTACGATGAAATCCCTTCGAATGTTGTGCAGGCCGTACTGGCCATTGAGGATCGCCGCTTCTTCGAGCATGGCGGTATCAACTACTTCAGCATGATCGGATGGGCTTGGCACGATCTGATCGGCGACCGCAAGCATCGCGGCGGAGCCTCCACGCTGACGATGCAGCTGGCCAAGCTGCTGTTTCTTTCCGACAACGGCAGCATCCGCTACAAGCTGACGCAGGTGTTGATCACCTTCCAGTTGGAGCATCGATTCACCAAGAATCAGATCTTCGAGATGTACGCCAACCAGATCAACCTCGGCCAGCGCGGCAGCTTCTCCATCGATGGCTTTGGCGAGGCAGCGGAGGCCTACTTCGGCAAGGACGTTCATCAGATTGACCTGGCCGAGTCCGCATTTCTGGCCGGTATCATCCAGCGGCCCAACTACTTCAATCCTTTCCGTCATCCGGAGCGCACCATCGAGCGCCGCAACCTGGTTCTCGACTCCATGGTCGAGACGGGGGCCATCACCAAGGATCAGGCAGAACGCGCCAAGGCCGAACCGCTGCATCTGACGCCCGGTAGCGTGGACGCCAGCGAAGCCCCCTACTTTGTCGACCTGGTGCACGAGCAGCTACAGCAAAAGCTCGGCGAGCGCGACTTCAATCGCGAAGGGCTGCGCATTTATACGTCGCTGGACCCCGATCTGCAGCGCGTAGCTACCGCCGCCGTCGAGGCTACCGTGCACATCGTGGACGCACGAGTAGACCGTCTGCACCGGAACCACAAGCCCGGCGAAACCTACCCCTATCCGCAGGTGGCGCTGATCGCGCTGAACCCGCACACCGGCCAGGTGCTGGCCATGGTCGGCGGCCGCAGCTATGGCAATTCGCAGCTGAATCACGCGGTGGCCAAGCGGCCCACCGGATCCATCTTCAAGCCCTTTGTATACGCCTCAGCCTTCCAGACGGCGGTCGAAGGGACCATTCTGCCCGGCCAGACCAAGGTCTTTTCTCCGGTCACTATCCTCAGCGACCAGCAAACCACCTACGACGTCGGGGGCCAGGAGTACACGCCCAGGAACTTCGAGGGTGAATATCACGACCAGGTTCCGGCCAGTTTCGCCCTGCAGCGTTCGCTCAACAACGCCACCATCGGACTGGCCTCGCTGGTCGGCTTTGAGCGCATCGCCGCCCTGGCCCGCGATGCCGGAATCAAAAGCGCACGCGGAACGCCCTCCATGGCCATTGGCTCCTACGACGCAACCCCCTTGGACATGGCCGGTGCCTACACCATCTTTGCCAACGGCGGGCTGCACATCGATCCCTGGATGCTGGCCAGCGTGCGCACGAGCACCGGCGACGTCATCGCCGACTACTCGCCCGCATCCAAGCAGCTCCTCGATCCTCGCGTCGCTTACCTGACCACCGCCATGCTGCAAAACGTAATGCGCGGCGTAGGCACCGCCGCGGGTGTACGCAACATGGGCTTCACCGCTCCTGCCGCGGGTAAAACGGGAACCGATCACGACGCATGGTTCGCCGGATATACCAGCAATCTGCTGTGCATCGTGTGGGTGGGCAACGACGATTACACAGACATCAAGATTCAGGGCGCGGATGCCGCGGCACCTATCTGGGCAGAGTTCATGAAGCGCGCCATCCTGCTGCCGCAATACTCCGACACCCGGGATTTCACCCCGCCCGATGGCGTAGAGGTCGTCAACATCGACAAGGTCAGCAACCTGGTCAGCGACGAGACCTGCCCGGATGCGCTCCCCGAAGCATTTCTTGCCGGGACAGCGCCGATCGAAACCTGCGATCACCCCGCCGAGCATCGCAACCTTCTGCAAAAGATCTTCGGGGTGGGGAAGAACTAGGGAGTAGGGAGTAGGAAACAGGAAACAGGAAACAGGAAACAGGAAATAGGAAATAGGAAATAGGGAATAGGGAATAGAAAGGCCGGCTGGTTGAGGAGCGTGCTTTCCCAGGACCCCCAAAGCGCTGGACCTCCACGCCACGGACGAAGACCTGTGGGTTAGGACCGTTGATCTGGGGTGCCTATGCACCGTAAATCGGGACCCCGAGTGCCGGTCATCCGCTGGCATGTCGTACCATGTTCCTGACCGATAACGGGTGCCCCAACGGCCTGAGTCCTGCACCGCAGCAATCGGGCCGAGGGACGCACGCCGCACCGCAGGTGCCATGCGCGAACACCTCGCTACGCTTCTCGACGACTTCCGCCGCCACGGCTCTCAGATCGCTGTGGTTCGCCATCGGGGCAACCGCCGCCGCGCGGCTTCCTACGGCGAAATCGCACGCCTCGCCGGGCGATTTGCAGCGCTGCTTGAGGCGCGAGGGATCGGCCTGGGCGACCGCGTGCTGCTGTGGGCCGAAAACAGCGCCGAGTGGATCGCCGCCTTTTATGGCTGCATGCTGCGCGGCGTTCTGGTTGTCCCGCTCGATGCCTACGGCAGCGCCGATTTTGCCGCACGCGTGGCCGCCGACGTGCGGCCGATGCTGGCCGTGGGCGACGAGAAACTGCTGCTCCAGCTTCCCGCAGCTCAACTCGACTTTCCGCGCCTCGCTTTTGAATTGTGGCTCGATTCCCTGCCGCTGGCCGAAACCGACTCAGTCCCGGGCCTCTCGCACGGCACGCCGCTGCAGATCCTGTTTACCTCCGGCACCACCGGCGATCCCAAGGGAGTGGTTCTGACCCACGGCAACGTGCTGGCCAGCGTCGAGCCCATCGAACGTGGCGCGCAGCCGTATCTCCGCTACGAGAGAATCGTTCACCCCTTGCGCTTCCTGCACACCCTGCCTCTGAGCCATGTCTTCGGCCAGACCATGGGTCTTTGGATCCCTCCCATCTTTGCCGCCGAGGTCCACTTCGAAGACCGCCTGGTTGCATCGCGCCTCATTGAGACCATCCGCCGCGAGCGCATCTCAGTGCTTGCAGCGGTGCCGCGTATTCATGGCTTGCTGAAGACTCATCTCGAAACGGCGTATCCCGGGCTGGCGGACGAGATTGCCGCCGCCCACGGCATGCGAGCCTGGAAGAAGTGGATCCGCTTCCGCCGGATTCACCGCGCCTTCGGCTTCAAATTCTGGGCGCTGATCTCGGGGGGCGGTGCGCTCTCCGCACCGTTGGAAGAGTTCTGGAACGGCCTCGCATTCGTCGTCATTCAGGGCTACGGAATGACCGAGACCACGGCGCTCATCACCCTGAACCACCCCTTCCGCGTAACACGAGGCAGCATCGGGAAGCCCCTGCCGGGCCGCGAGGTCAAGCTCGGTGCCGATGGCGAGGTCCTGGTCCGCGGGCCGATGATTTCCACGGCCACCTGGACGGGAGGCGCGATTCAAACAAGACCGGATGAGTGGCTGGCGACGGGCGACCTGGCCGAAGCCCAGGATGCGGGAGATCTGCGTGGCGATCTGCGCTTTTTGGGCCGCAAAAGCGAGACGATTGTTACCAGTGCGGGCGTCAACCTGCATCCCGAAGATCTGGAGGCGGTGCTCGAACGGCAGGCAGGCGTCACGGCCTGCGCAGTGGTCGCCATGGAGACTGTCAACGGCCCCGAGCCGTGCGCTGTGCTTGCAATGCGCGGCAGACCTGCGCAATCGGAAACGGAACAGGCGGCCCAGGCCATCGAGCGCGCGAATCTGGAGCTGGCAGAGTTCCAGCGCCTGCGCCGGTGGGTTCTGTGGCCCGACCCGGATTTGCCCCGCACTTCCACCGGCAAGGTTCGACGCCGCGCGGTCGCGGAGTGGGTCAAGGCTCGGCAGGCCGCGACCGCCGACCAACTTGCGTCGGCCAACCATGCTCCGACTGGCCTCGCGACTGCCTCCGACTGGTTGCTCGCGCTCATCGGCCAGATCAGCGGCGAAGTCCCGCGCGGGATTGGCGATGAATTGCTGCTCAGTGAAGATCTGCACCTGGATAGCCTGGGGCGGGTTCAGTTGGGCGCGGCACTCGAAGAGCGCACGGGATTCCATGTCTCGGATGGAGCACTCGATCGCGTGCGCACGCTGGGCGAGCTTCGCTCCCTTTTGACTGGTGCGCGTTCAGCTGAGCGGGCTACCGAATTGAAGGGGCGCGTTTCCGCCCGCGCAGCTGAAGGAAATCGCGACAACAGGATTGGGCCACTCGGCGACGACGCGAATTCTCCGGTTCCCGCCCATGCTTCGTTCCAACCCTATCCATCGGAAGAATCCACCTACGAACAAGGGGCCGCTGCTCAAGCCGGCTCCAGTTACATCTATCCCCGCTGGCCCTGGCTGGCCCCGATTCGATGGCTGCGCACAGCTTTTCTGGAAGCCGTTGTGCGCCCGCTTGTCTGGTTGCTGGCAAATCCTTGCATTGTCGGCCCTTCGCGGGTTGCGAGCCCTGCGACGCTCGCCAGCCCGGAACCGCTGCTGATTGTCTGCAATCACGTTACGGCTTTCGACGGCCCGCTCGTCGAGTACGCCCTGCCGGGACATTTGCGGCGAAGGATCGCCGCCGCCATGAGCGGCGAGATGCTGGAAGACTATCGCCACTTCCGCAATCCTGGTGCTGCCGCAAAGGGTCCGAAGCCCGCGCAGGGCCGATTCATGCTTTTCGGGCCGCTGACCTGGCTGCTGCTGACCGCGCTGTTTAACGTGTTTCCTCTGCCCCGGCGGCGCGGCTTCGAACGCAGCTTCGCCCATGCCGGGCAGGCCATGGACCGCGGCTTCCATGTGCTGGTCTTTCCTGAGGGAACCCGCTCCGCGCGTGGAGAGCTGGCGCCGTTTCGCCCAGGAATCGGCTTGCTGGTCCGACAGACAGGAGCGCGCGTGCTGCCGGTAGCGATTCGCGGCTTGGGCGAGTTGAAGGCGAGCGGGCGCGGCTGGTTCCGCTCAGGAAAGATCGAAGTCCATATCGGTGAGCCAATTCGCTTTTCGGCAGCGGATAGCGAGGCTTCCATCGCCGAGAAATTGCACAGGGCGGTTGCGGCGCTTCTAACCGGCGAAGAAGGAGATCCCAGTCTATGAACATTTTGCAAGGGGCTCAGCGAATGAAGGTTGCGGGCAAATGGATGGCTGTTGCCTTCCTTTCCTTGGGTGTGCTCGCGCGCATTGTTGAGTCGATACCATCTCTTGTGAGTCGCGGTCAGATTTCGGGCGGCATTGGTTTATTCGACATCATCTTACTCGCAGCACCCGGCGCATGCCTTTGGTTATTTGGCTGGATTCTTGAAGGCTTTGCAGATCGGAGCCAATAGGCAGGCCCTCAGGGGCTGAAGCCCCGTTCATTTTATTGGCTCCATCGGCACGGCTGAAGCTGTGCCCTGACGCTTCTTGCCCATATGAGAGGTTTTTTCCGCCGCTTGATTTAGGGGTGAAGATCCCGACCTGCCGCACGAATGGGCTTTTCGCAGCCAGCGCCCCCCGACGCAAAAATGGCAAAAAAATGCGGTCTGACAATTTGCAGGGTGAAAACAGGTGAACCCTGCAAATGGGCAGACCGCCGCAGAACTTTTGCCGGACCGCACACAGCGAAACCAGAGTGACTCTATCCCGAAACCGACCCGTTCAAGTCGACGCGCCCCCCAGGGAGCGGCGACCTTGCACGGTACTCTTCGGGGCACTCTGACTCTGGGTTCGCTCAGAAACCCAGCGGCCGGGGCCCAAAATTCGCCTAAGCCACGGGCTTCGGCTTGAAGTGACAGGTTCCTCCAGCGAGGACGGGAACCCAGATGGTTGGATCGGCCGGCTGTTCGCTCGAACCCAGGAACAGAATTCCGTCCGGCGCCAATATTTTGTGAATGTTCGCCAGGAGAATCTTGCGCGTTTCCTGGCTGAAATAGAGCATCACGTTGCGCAGGAAGATGACATCGAAACGATCGTCGGCGCGGCTGAATGGCAAGGGTCCCTGGCACAGATTCGCCTGGCGGAAGTTGCACATCTTCTTGACTTCCGGCTTGATGGTCCAGTCCTCGCCCACATGGTCGAAGTAGCGAACCACAAAACGCGCCGGCAGTCCACGGTTGATTTCAATGCGGTGATACGTGCCGGCTTTTGCACGCTGCACCACTTCAGCACAAATGTCCGTTCCTTCAATCTTCAGGTTCCATCCTGCAAGCAGGGGGAAATGCTCGGAAAGCATCATGCCCAGACTGTAGGCTTCCTGGCCGGTCGAACAGGCCGCGCTCCAAAAGCGAAGGCTGCGGGTGTTCCGGCGCGCCTCAATCAACTTGGGCAGCAACTCGGCGCGCAATAACTCGAATGGGCGCCCGTCCCGAAAGAAGCTGGTCTCGTTGATGGTCATCGCTTCGGCAATCGCGCGTTCCAAATTCGGATTCTTCCTTGACTTCAGATTGGTGACAAGCTCTTCGAGGGTGGCCATGCCCTGGTTCCGCAGAATCTTGGTCAAGCGGGTCTCGAAGAGATAGTCGCGCGATGGATCCAGCACATTCTGCGAAAGGCCAAAGACCATCGTGCGCAGATAGCCGTAGTCGACGCTGGGGGTTGTGATTTGCATGGCTAGACCACCGATTCCCGAAGCTCACGGGCTTCGCTGTGCGTCCGGCTAGCAATCCGGAGGATTTCAGGAATAATGGCATTGAGAGGCAGTACCCGATGGGCCAAACCCGCATTGGTGACAGCTCCGGGCATTCCCCACACCGCGCTTGTCGCCTGATCCTGAGCCAGCACTGTGCCGCCCTGCTCACGAATCACTTTGCTTCCTAGCATCCCGTCCGAACCCATCCCGGTCAGGACCACGGCCAGCACACCCTGACCCCACACCGCAGCCGCCGAACGAAACAGCACATCCACCGCGGGCCGGCAATGGTTCTCCATTGGCCCCTGTTGCAGGTGCAATGTGGCCGGGGCGCCCAGGCGCGATCCCGCCAGCACTTCCATGTGCCAGTTTCCTTTGGCAACGTAGATCGTTCCCGGACGCACCACATCTCCTTCGGCGGCCTCGCGCACCGCCAGGTTGCATCGCCCGTTCAGGCGTTCGGCAAACAGTTTGGTGAACAACTCAGGCATATGCTGCACAATCATCACCGGCAATGGAAAACTGGCAGGCAACAAGGGCAGAATCACATCCAGCGCGGCAGGCCCGCCGGTTGAAACTCCGATGGCCAGCACAGTCGGATTTGCCGTAATCGCCAGCGATCTCGGGGCCGGTGACGGCACGGGCGAAACCAGTGGCAGACGGCCCGGCCCGGCCAACGGAGGCGCACCCACAGGCGCCGGTGCGGCTGGTCCCCCAAAGATCCCGGGGCCACCGGAGAAGATGGGCTGGGCAAACGTGTGCTGGCTTGTCAGGGCATGGATCTTCGGAATCAGATCCTGGGAGAGCGACTGAATCGCCGCCTCGCGGCCTGCCTGTCCCGTAGGCTTGGCAACATAGTCCGATGCTCCGTTCGCCAGCGCTTCGATGGTCACCTTGGCCCCCCGCTGGGTCAGAGAACTGCACATGATCACAGGCATTTTGAATCCCCGTGTGCGCATCATCCGTAATGTCACCAGTCCATCCATCACAGGCATCTCCACATCCAGCAAAACCAGGTCCGGGCGCAGAGCCTGCATCGAGCTCAGCGCGGACGCTCCATCTCCAGCCGTTCCAACCACTTCCAGTCCTGAGTCGGAGCACACAACACTCCGCACAAGGCTGCGCATCACAGCCGAGTCGTCCACTATTAAAATCCGGGTTCGGCGACCGGCCGCCATGGCTTAGTTCTCCACCAGACCCAGCATGGCCAGCTTTTCGGTTAGCGCCTCGTCATCGAACGGCTTCATCAGATACTCATCGGCCCCGGCATCCAGGGCGCGCAGGATAAAGTCGTTCTCCGCTTCGGTGGTTACCATCATCACTTTCAAGGGATAGCCTTCCGAACGGAGTGTCTTCAACATATCCAGACCGTTCATCACCGGCATATTCCAGTCCACAAGCGCGACATCGAAAGGTGCGTCGCTGTGCAGCTGGTCAATGCCCGCCTGGCCATCGGCCGCTTCTTCGCACTCGATCCCCTTTTCTTCAAGCAGGCCGCGCAAGTAGCCCCTCACAAATCGGGAATCATCGACAATCAGTGCACGCATGTTCTCTCCTTCGGTGAGACGGTTTCTAACGGTTCCACAACTCAAGTGCCCATTGTGGTTCTTCGTAAGGCGGCTTTTACTTCCACCCCGGGACGAAGAGCTGTCCGCGGGGACCTTGGTTAAGGAAAGGCCACCTTCGATCAGTGGTTCCTGGGTACGGCAATTGTGAAACTGCTCTTGGGCGTCGCCCAACTTATGCTGCCTGGACAGCTCCCAACCGCATCGGATCAAGCCGCTCGGGGTCTAGCATGACCATCAGGCTGTCCTTCAATTTGTAAGCGCCGGCAAACAGCGCCCTGCGGCGTTCGTCCAGAATCGACGGGTTGGGTTCGTGGTCTGCCGAGGAAACCGTGAGCACTTCGCCCACCGAGTCCACCAGAAGACCAAAGCAACCACCCGAACTCTCCAATACCAAAATGTCCTGCGGACCGTCCTTGGGCGGCATCCCCAAAAGATGACGCAGACTGACCGTGGTCAAAACGTCGCCGCGGTAGTGCACCAGGCCGCCCACAAACTTGGGCGCCAAAGGCACGGGCTGCGGGCGCGCGCCGCCGACAATCTCCAGGATATGGCTGATGGGTACGCCAAACAGGGCTGTCCCTAAGCGCACGGAGCACATCTCCACCAGTGCCGCCGCTACCTTCTCTTTGCGATGCAATGCGTTCCCTGCTGTGCTCATGCCACCGTCTCCGTCATCTGGTTCCAATCATGTTGTGCGGCCAACTCGGGAGGGAGCGGCGGAACGCCGTTCAAGTCCACCACGCCGGTTACCCGATTCTTCAGCAAGGTCACGCCGCCCGTGCGCTGGCTGGTGCCGGCCTCGAACAGGTCGCCGCCTGCCGCCACATCCAGTACATGCGAGACCGCGATGCCCACGTGCCGGTTGCCTTCGCGGCAAACCACCACGATGATCTGCGCGTCGGGATTGTCCTGGACGGCTGCCAGAACACCACCCGAATCTTCCACCGGCAGAAGCTGGCCCTCGAAGTTGAGTACCGGGCGATAGCCGATATATTCGATCCGCGAGACCTTCAGCTGCTCGATGCGGAGCACGTCAGCCAGCGGCACTGCCGCCTGACGTCCGGCTGCTTCCACCAGCAGGTACTCCAGGCTCTTGGTCGCATCCACTTCCAGTTCGGCTTCGGCGCGCGCAAGCTCTGCGCTCATGTTCACCCCAGCCTTTTGAGCGATCGATCCCGGATCCAGAATCAGAGCCAGGTCCGCGTTGCCCAGAACGGTCGCGCCCGAATAGAGGCCGATCGTCTTCAGGACCGAACTCAGCGGCTTTACCACGATTTCTTCCGGATCCGCCAGTCCGTCCACCACCAGCCCGAAGCGCCTTCCGTCGGCGTCCAGTACCGCGATGAAGTTGTCGCGTTCGGTGGCCAGCTTGTGCACCCCATCGGGCATCAAGAGCTTGTCCAGGAAGACCAGCGGAAGCAGTTGGCCGCGCAGCCGGTAAAGCGGCGCATCCTCGATCCACTCGATCACCGTGGCCGCCTGGCTGGGGGGAACATGCACCAGCTCCGACAGCGCGCCCTGCGGCAGCGCGAAGCTTTGGCCCACACTGCGCACAATCAGCGCCGGAATAATCGCCAAGGTCAGCGGAATCCGCAACCGGAGCGTCGTTCCCTTGCCGGTCCGCGAGTCGATTTCGACCTTGCCGCCGATCTTTTCAACGTTGGTGCGGACCACGTCCATGCCCACGCCTCGGCCGCTCACATTGGTCACCGCCGCGGCGGTCGAGAAGCCGGGCAGGAAGATCAATTGCAGCAGTTCGCGCTCGGCCAGGTGCGCCGCACGTTCCGGTGTAATAAGGCCCCGCTCGATCGCCTTGGCCCGGACCTTGTCCACGGAGATGCCAGCGCCATCATCGGAGATCTCGATGACTACGTGGCTACCTTCCTGCGAGGCGCGCAGCTTGAGGGTTCCCTCGGGATCCTTGCCTGCCGCGATGCGCACATCCGGCGCTTCGATGCCATGATCCAGCGAGTTCCTGACCGCGTGGGTGAGCGGGTCTTTAATGGCCTCCAGGAGGCTCTTGTCGAGCTCCGTGTCCTGGCCCTCTACCTGAAGCCGCACCCGACGTCCCAAAGACTGGGACAGATCGCGCACAATGCGGGGAATTTTGGAGAAGATATTCGACACCGGCTGCATGCGGGCCTTCATGACCGACTCGCGCAGGTCCGCCGTCACCATATCCAGACGCCGCGAAAGCATGGTCAGATTGGGATCCGAAGCAGTCGCCTGCAGCACCTGGTTGCGGGTCAACACCAGTTCGCCCACCAGGTTCATCATTCGGTTCAAGAGCGTCACATCGACGCGCAGGGTGCTTTCGGCAGCAGCCGTCGTAGCTACGCGGGGCTTGCCACCGTCGAATTCCGCATCCGCGGCGGCCTTGGCAGCAGCAGATGCCTGCATGGGCGCCAGCTCAACAGACGCGAGCTCAACAGGCGCGGCTTCCACCGGTGCTGCTTCGACCGGCGCTGCAGGAAGAGGGGTTGCCGCTACAGGAACGGGCGGAGGCGGAGGAGGCGTGGGAGCAGCGGCCTTGGCGTGAACCACCTGCTTGGACTTGGCCGGCGTCTGCAATTCTTCCAGGCGCTCAATCAGAACTGTGTCTTCCCCGGCGCCTTCGCTCTGTTCGGCTTCGATCGTCTTCAGAATCGAGCGCAAACCATCGAGAAGCTGCAGGAGGCCCGTGATCGTCGGCTCATTCGCAACCAGTTTTTCCTCGCGCAAGAGGCCCAGGAGATTTTCACCGGCGTGCGCAAGCTTCTCCAACCGCTTGAAGCCCAGAAAGCCCGTGGTCCCTTTGATTGTGTGAACCGAACGGAAAATCTCCGCTATCAAGGCCGTATCTTGCGGCCGGACTTCCAGGTCTGTCAGGCACCGCTCCATGCGGTCAAGCCCTTCCTGGCTCTCGATCAGAAATTCCCTCGTTAATTCATCCATGTTCGTCCACTCATCCACCGGCCAGGATCAGTGCCCCCGACTCGGCGACCACTCTCTCCCTTTATCGGTAGGATGGAGCCCAACTTGAGCCACAGAGTTTCGATTGCAAAGTCGCCACCCCGAGAGGTCATTGGAAAATGCTCACCTTGTGGAAGTTGACGGCCAACCTCGCGCAAGATCCGGCTCCGCCGCCGCCGCGTTCCTTCCCTGTTTGGGCTTCAAGATAATCCAGCCAGACTCCGCCGGCTATTACCCGTGAAGCGCAAATGCTCTGTTCCATACGCTTTTTCCGTGTTTCCTCCCGCGGCGATTGGCGGCGCTGCCGATAAGGGTTTAACCTCAAGCTTCATGCCGCATCCAAGCTCCAACCCGACGCCCGGCCCAACGCCCGACCTTGCCGGCCTTCTCCAACAGGCGTGCCAGGCCGCCCAGAACTCCTACTCCCCCTATTCCAAGTTCCGCGTCGGAGCAGCCCTTCTGCTGACCACCGGCGATGTCTTTACCGGCACCAATGTGGAAAACGTGAGCTATGGCCTCACCATCTGCGCCGAACGCGCCGCCCTGGCCACCGCCGTCTCGCAGCTAGGCCCGGGGATCCGCATCGCCGCAGTCGCTGTCGCCAATCTCAACCAGGCGCCCAGCCCTCCCTGCGGAGCTTGCAGGCAGGTACTGGCCGAGTTCGCCCTGCCAGACGCGCCCGTCGTCTTCCCCACCGCGGACGGCCTCCGCACCATGCCTTTTGCCGAACTCCTGCCGCTGGCCTTTGAACTGAAACTCTGACCTTAAACTCAAAGAATTGTGGAACCTCAAGAAGACTACCCGATGCCGACCTTCGATCCAGCGAACGCCCACCTCCACATCCCAGCGCACTTCCACGTAACGGACCTGATTCGCAAGAAGCGGGACGGAGGCGAACTCGACGCGCGCGAAATCGGCTTTCTAGTCAACGGAGCGGCCCACGCCACCATTCCCCTCGAACAGCTCTCCGCCTTCCTCATGGCCGCCTGCATCCGCGGCCTCTCTGTCGACGAGACCCGCGCCCTGACTCTGGCCATGCGCGATTCGGGGGAAAGATTCAGTCCGGCCCGCCTGGGCAAGACCGCCGTCGACAAACACTCCACCGGCGGCGTTGGCGACAAGACCAGCTTTCTTGTCGCCCCCCTCGCCGCCGCCTGCGGTGTAGCCGTCCCCATGATCAGCGGCCGCGCCCTCGGCCACACCGGCGGGACGCTGGATAAGCTGGAATCCATCCCCGGCTATCGGACCGCTCTCTTGCTTACTGAATTTGAGACAGTTCTGTCCAAATGCGGGGCCTCCATCGTCAGCCAGACCCCCAACCTTGTTCCCGCCGATCGGGTTCTCTATGCATTGCGCGACCACACCGGCTCGGTGGAAAGCCCGGGGCTGATCTGCGCGTCCATATTGAGCAAGAAGCTGGCGGCGGGGTTGGACGCGCTGGTGCTCGACGTGAAGACCGGCTCCGGGGCATTCCTCAAGACGCAGGAAGAAGCCGAATACCTGGCCGCCCTGCTGGTAGCCACCGCCGAAGCCGCCGGGACCCGCACCGTCGCCCTGCTCACCGACATGGGTCAGCCGCTGGGATCGACCGCCGGCAACTATATTGAACTGGCCGAATGCGTTGATCTGCTGCGCGGGGGACGCAAACCCGAAAGCGAAGACCTGCGCGAGCTTTCGCTGATCCTGGCCGGCTGGATGATCCATCTGGGCGGTCAGGCGGCGACGCCCGCAGCCGGCTATGCCCGTGCCGAGGCCGCCCTCAGCGACGGCTCTGCTCTGCGCGCATTCTTTTCTATGATCGAGGCCCACGGCGGTGACGCTTCCATCTTCGGCAACCCTGACTTCCATCAACCCGGCGCAACCCAGGTCGTCGAAGCGTGGGACTCCGGTTTCATTTCTTCGATGGACACTACCGCTCTTGGCTGGGCGGTGCAGCGCACCGGCGCGGGCCGCGAAAAGGCCGGCGAGCCGGTCGATCCCCATGCGGGAATCGTCTTCCACGCCCGGCGCGGCGCGCGGGTCGAAAAGGGCCAGAACCTCGCCACCTTCTATGCCCCCACTTCAGAGCTTTTGGCCGAGCCCGTCGAGATCTATCGCCGTGCCGTCACGCTATCTATGGCCCCACCACAGGTGGTACCGCTGGTGGGTCGAATCTTCACCCGCGAAAGTGCTGAAGCCCATCTGCGCGATGTTGTAAGGTAATCGGATAAAGAACCGTCATCAGTTGGCAGTTCTCAGTCGTCCCGGATCGGCACCAATCGTCCCTTAGCCAGCCCTCGGTTTTCAGTCTCTTAGTCCCTTGGTCCCTGGCCTCCTGATCCCTGACCCCTGATCCCTGCCCCCTGCTTTGAGGAGCGAAAACACTTGGATCGTTACATCGGCGTCTTGGGCATCTTGGCCGTTCTTTTGGCCGCGTATCTGGGGTCCACCAATCGCAGGCAGATTAGCTGGCGCACGGTCGCCTGGGGCCTGGGGCTGCAGATCACCTTCGCCTTCCTGGTGCTGCGCTTCGACTACGGACAGCGGGCCATGACCTGGGCCGGTGGAGTGGTCAACTCCATGCTCGGCTCCACGGCCGCCGGAACCAAGGTGCTGTTTGGAGCGCTGGGTACGCCCAACACCTCGCTCGGCTCCATCTTCGCCTTTCAGGTGCTGCCGACGATCATCTTCATCAGCGCCTTCTTCGCCGTGCTTTATCACATCGGGTTAATGCAGATCATCATCCGCGCCCTGGCCTGGATCATGCTCAAGACCATGCGCATCAGCGGTGCCGAGAGCATGAACGTGGCGGCGTCGATTTTTATGGGCCAGACCGAAGCTCCGCTGACCATTCGCCCATTTTTGAAGGGGGCCACGCGGTCCGAGTTGATGACCATCATGACCAGCGGCATGGCCCATGTCTCGGGCGGCATCATGGCCATGTACATCTCGCAAGGTGTGGAAGCGCGGCACCTGCTCTCGGCCGTCATCATGACCTCGCCGGGAACCATTCTGATGGCCAAGATGCTGGTGCCGGAGACCGAAATCCCGGCTACAGAAGGCCGCGTCGTCATTCCCAAGGACGAGTTGCACAAGGAAGAGAATCTGATTGGCGCCATCGCCCGCGGCACCATCGACGGCGGCAAGCTGGCCATGAACGTGGCCATCATGCTCATCAGCTTCCTGGCTCTCGTGGCCCTGCTGGACAGTCTGCTGGGCTGGATCCACGGCGGAATTCCCTTTGTCCCCGGCTCTCTTGGTCAGATTCTCGGCTTCTTTTTTGCACCTGTCGCCTGGCTGATCGGGGTTCCCTGGCACGATTGCGGCGCAATCGGAAATCTTTTGGGAACTCGCATGGCGCTCAACGAGGTCATCGCCTACATCGGGCTGGGCGCGCAAAAGGCAATGCTGGCCCCGCGCAGCTTCACGATTGCCACCTTTGCCTTGTGCGGCTTTGCCAACCTGGGATCGATCGGCATGCAGATTGGCGGAATAGGCGCTCTGGTTCCCGAGCGGCGCAACGACCTGGCCCGCCTGGGCGTGCGGGCCATGCTGGCCGGAACCATGGCCAATTTGATCAGTGCCGCGATTGCCGGGATGTTTTTGGGATAAAGTGGTTCAGTCGAAGCGGCTGACCTAAATCAATGCCCATACCCCGTCCCAATTCGTTGGCCCTGCTCCTTGGGGCCGTCGGTGCGTCGGCGTTTTGGCTCCCCGATGTGGCCATACACGCCATTGCTCGGTACAATTTCGACAGTGATCACGCTTGGTTCGTCACTTTCGCTTCACCGGTCGCTTTGCTACTCGTCTACTTCGCCTTCCGGTCTCGCATTCTTTCAACGGGTTATCTTCACTGCGGGAAGGCGATGCTTGCGGGTGTCTGGCTGGCTGGTGGGCTCTTCATGTTGACCGCAGCAAGCTTCACTGGTGGAGGTTTTGCTTCTCTCGATAAAGAATCGCTTCTCTTGTTGGCCTGCACGCCACTCCCACCGGTCACGATACTCATGGCTACTTATGATGGAAGCCTGTTCGCCCTTCTCCTGGTCACCATTGGAGCAGTAGCGGTAGGAAACGCCTGTTCTTCACGCCAATAAAGGACCCCGGCGAGACCAAGCTGCCCTGCCGTTGTGCCACCCGTCACCCCCGGGTCTCCGCGTGGTCAGCTAGAATCGATGGCGAGGAGTTTCGAAAAAAATGGCCCGTAAAGCACTCATTGCTGCCAACTGGAAGATGTTCAAGACGCCCGAAGAAGCCAAGGCGTTTGTTGCCGCCTTCCTGCCGCTCGTTGCCGGACACGACCGGGACGAGATCGCCCTGTTCCCCTCGCCCGTTCTGCTGCCCACGGTCATTGATGCCGCCAAGGGCTCCAACGTCGCCGTCGGCTGCCAGAACATTCACTTCGCCGAGGAAGGCGCCTACACCGGCGAAACCTCCATCGGTCAGTTGAAGGCTGTTGGCGGAACGCACACCCTGATCGGCCACTCCGAGCGCCGCCAGTACTTCGCCGAGACCGACGAGATCGTCAACAAGAAGTTGCACACAGCCTTGAAACATGGCGTTGTTCCCGTGGTTTGCGTGGGCGAAGTTCTGGCCGAGCGCGAAGGCGGCAAGACCGCCGACGTTCTGAAGACCCAGATCGCCGGCGCGCTGGCTGGAATCACGGCCGAAGTTGCCGGCCCCATCGTCATTGCCTATGAGCCCGTTTGGGCCATTGGCACCGGCAAGACCGCGACCCCCGAGATGGCCGTCGACGCGCATAAGATCATTCGCGCCGAAGTGGCCAGCCTGCTGGGTGCCGCTGTCGCCGCCAACATCCGCATTCTTTACGGCGGCAGCGTCAAGCCCGACAACGCGAAGGCATTGATCGGTCAGGAAGAGATCGACGGCGCGCTCGTCGGCGGAGCCAGCCTGAAGGCGGACTCCTTCGCCGCCATCGTCAAGTACTAATCACGGTTGGGTTGGTGCAAGATCGGAAAGACCGCAGACTTCGCGTCTGCGGTCTTTTTGTTTTGGTTGGCGCGTGGTTAGGCTGCGGGCTCTTTTGTCTCCGGTTTCTCCACATCGGGAGCCAAGTGCTTTGGTTCAGAGAGCAATGCCTGCAATTCGGCGGGCAATTCGGAGAAAGGGACCATGCGAGCAAAATCTTCTTCGGTCAACTCGCGGACGTCGCCTTCATCATTCGTCAATGGTTTTGGGTTTGCCATACTTGCGCGCCTCCCGGTCGTTTGCTTTGCGGAAGCTGATCACTCGAATTCCGAGTTCCTTCGGAAGGAAGCAGAGGATGTGCAACCGTTTTCTCAAATAGCCTACCCCGACCAGCCTGTGCTCTCCATGTCGCAACTCGCTGAAGTAAGAAGCCGTTGCGAAATCAAACTGCGCGGCTTCGTCGAAGCCAAGGTTTCGCTCCCGAAGATTCCGCTGATGCTTGCGTGGGTCGTACGTGATCTCCACAGGAAGGATTGTAGCGCGAATCCGCCTGCGGTGGGGCAGACGGCGTTTGCGCGCCATGGGGTTTGAGGTCTACCACGCTTGAATCAAAAGCGGTTCAAGGATGGGGCATCCAGCCTTCGCAATCGGGAACTAGAGATGCAGCACGTGCGACGAGAAGACCGTTGCGCTCAGAATCTTCGTTTTCCCAAGCTTGCCCATTTGCAGCAGCCCCGATCGCTTATCCCCGGTGACGGCATAATCGGGCTGCGCTGCTTCCATCAGGTCCAGCAAGTAGCTGTCTGCCGGATCGGCGGCTTGATGCTTGCGCGGAAGAGGCCCTTGCCAGACTGTCGCGCCATAGAGGTTGTTGAGCATGGTGCCGACATGGTGGGGTTGCAGCCTGAACTTGAACTTCGCTGTTCGGCAAGCTGCGCGAATCTCGTCAATCTGCTGCTGGCAGGTGACCATGCGAAACCTGCCCTGCAGCCAGGCATTGTAGATGTTTCCCGGCACGCCGTGGGGTGAGATCAGAGCGCTGATGAAAACGTTGCTGTCGAGCAGGACGATCATTCCTACTGTTTCGCCCTAGCCGTGGCCAGCGCTTCCTCGATCATTGCGTCGAGTTCTTCAGGATCGATATCGGCGTTGTGTGCCTTGGCGGCCTGTGCAGCGGAATCGAAGATGTGCTTGCTGACGGCTTCCTCGACAAAGCGAGAGAGTTCGCCCTTTTTGCTTCTGCCTTCGGAGGCAAGAAGCTGGCGCAGATCCTGGTCGGTTTGCTTGGAGACGACGAGATTCCAGCGAGTGGTGGAAGATGCCATGAGATTTTCTCCGCCTCCAGTTTACACCTAAACAGATAAACACATAAACACCACCCGCTGCCACCTGCGGTGGATCAGACGGCGCTTGCGCGCCATGGAGTACGTGGTCTCCCACCCTTGAATCAAAAGCGATTCAAGGATCGGGCACCCGGCGCCTTTTTGGCCGACAGCAAACTCTTGGAGAAACCGTCTTGAGGTTAGCTCATGCCGGAGCGATGCACCAAGATGCACCACCATTCTCAATCGGCCGGGATGTGGGTTCGGGAGGACATGTACCGCTCCGTTGCACACCACCAGCGTGAGCAGAGAATGGCTTGGGAAAGGCCGTTCCACTTCAAACAGCAGAGGAGTATCCACATCTTTCTGCTCCTGCCGCTGAATCAACCCAGGTGTATGCGCTTGTGCAACCGGATGATTGTCACAATTTGTATGTCCGAGTCGCGTTATCCAGTGAAGGGCCGACGCGTGGGAACACGGCAGCGAGGAAAGAAGCACGGTGGCAAGCAAGACCAGGCGAATGAATTTCACGATGGGTCCGCAAACCTCCTGAACGGTATCCTGTGCCCAAATAACATGACGTTTGGAAGGGAAGAATCTTAATCCCATTTCTTCCTCGTCCGACCATTTCCGCGGTCCCGGAAATAACCGGAACTAGGTTCGGGGTGTCGAAGAGACAGTTGCCTCTGGTTCTGGTCAGTTTTTTAAGTTGGACTCCTTCCAGAGACCTGGTGGATTCTTGTTCTGCAACCGCGGGAATCCGTCGAGAGCCAGAGGGCTGATGCACTCAATCGTGTTTTGCGTTGGAGGAAAATGCCATGTTTCGTATTCGTTTAGTCATTCCATGCCTTTTTTTGTTTTTGATTCTGGCCGGCGCCTCGTGTGCGCAGACCCTCGCGCAGCCGGAAGCGGAATCTCCGGTTGCCTCGCTGAAGATCAATGCTCGGTCCGTCGTGGTGGATGTTGTGGTTACCGACAAGGACGGCAAAGCGGTTCCCGGGTTGACGAAGGAAGACTTTCAGGTCAGCGAAAATGGAAAGCCGCAATTGGTTGATTTCTTTGAACCGCACCTTACGGCGGGGCTTGGCATGGCCGCGGCGACACAGGTGCTGCCTGCCAACACCTTCACCAACGTTCCCGCAGTTGCTCCAGGGGAAGCCGTCAATATGCTTCTGATGGACGCGCTGAACACCCAGACAACCGACCAGTTAAACGTCAAGCTGCAGATGGTCAAATACCTGGGGCAGGTGCCTCCTGGCGTCCGTGTGGGAGTATTCATGCTGAGCGAGAAGCTGCGCATGATTCAGGGGTTTACCGACGACTCCGCGGCTCTGCGCGCCGCCTTGAATCGCTATGCGCCAAACGCCTCAACCTCGGCATTGCTCGCCTCTCCCGCGACCTCTGCCGCCCAAAATTCCTCTACCAGCATGATCACATCGTCCTCGGCTGTGGCTGCGAGTGGGCTCGACGACTTCATGAAACAGGAGTCCAACTTCGAGCAGCACATGCAATTACTCGTGACACTGGACTCGCTGCAGACGATCGCACGCTATCTCTCCGGAATTCCTGGGCGAAAGAACCTGATCTGGTTCGTCGGTTCCTTTCCGTTGTGTCTTCCCCCTGATTGTCCATGGCAAGAAAAGCTGGAGAAGACGGTGAATATGCTCGCGGAAGCGCGTGTTTCGGTCTATCCGATCGATGCGGGCGGCGTAAGCACACCCGGTATCTTCAGCGCCGAAGGTGCGAACAGCGGAACAGGCTTCCTCTCGACACTCGAGGACAGGAAGACTGAGGAAAGAAGCCATGGCTTCCAGTTCATCAACAGCGAAACCTGGGCCCAGGACACAGGCGGCAGGGCCTATCACACCAACGACGTCAAGGGTGAGATGGCTGCGGCCATCGACAACGGCTCGCGCTACTACACTCTGGCGTATACACCGCATTCTCCGGAAGGACTCGGCCGGGAACGCAAGATAGAAGTGCAGGTCCGGTCGGGAAAATACAACCTGTATTACCGCCGCAACTACTTTGAGCAGAATCGGAAGGAAGTGAAGGCCTCCGCGGAAGCACCCGCCAAAGATCCGCTGCGCCCGCTGATGGATCGCGGCATGCCCAGCTTCACCCAACTTCGTTATCGCGAAAAGGTGGAACCGGCCGCACAGCAGCCCCTGCCGGATGCCCCTCGCGCTGGCGACAACGTCTCGCTGAAGGCCCCGCTAACCCGCTACAGAGTGACATTTGCGCTTGAACCGAGTGGCTTGACGCTTGTGGCGGGGCCGGATGGGATACGCCGTGGAAGGGTGGAAGTGGCGCTGATCGCATATAGCCAACCGGGAGTCGCCTTGAACTGGCAGGTGCGCTCAGTGGGCCTCGCGATTCGGCCGGAGCAGATGGCGATTGCAGAAGGTACAGGGATTCCGCTGCACTTCGATCTTGACGTGCCGAGCGGGGATGTCTATCTGCGCACGGGGATCTATGATGAGGAATCGAGCCGCACGGGGACGTTAGAAATCCCACTGAGCTCGATCACTTTGGCGGAACGGTAGTTATTCTTCGTGCTATTCTTCCGCTGCTCCCCGTATGGTCCCGGTTGTATTGTCGGCATTGAGGACAGAACACCTTATAACCACATTTCAAGGACGGGTGGTGTGTCCTTGAGCGCGGTTCGATGGTTGGGTATGCCATCCTTCGAGCGCTTCTCGCTCGAAGGATGGCATAGTGCAGACCATTCGGGCCCCGGTCGCAAATTCTAGCTTTCTTATTCTTGTCGGCATTGCACAGAATTAGCTCCGATGGGCGCAGGATAGAGAGATCAAAGACTTCTTTCGAATGCGATTCAGGGCCGGAAAAGGGGCCGAAGGAATAGACCCCCCCTCCCTCACCCCTTCTTTTCTTCGTATTCCTTAGAAACCAAATGAGTTAGTGAAGAAATAGTGCTTCGTTTCTATTGAAATTAGGGGACTTGCATCGGGCAGCTTCGTCCTGATTCGCAGCCGGCCAGGAGTAAGGCCCCAGAGGTATGGGCTCTGATTGCGCCCGGAAGTCGCTAACCCGGAAGTCAATCTGTAATCAGCCTTGTTGACCGATCGGAATTCGGGCAACTGCAGCGAAATTCGTCTCTTGCCTAAAGGTCAGAGTTTTTTGGCAAAGCCCCCCGGAGACAAAAAGCGCATCCGGCCCAGGACTCAGGCCGGATGCGCTTTAAACGGTTCACTTCGAACTGACAACTCAAAACTGACTACTGCTTGTCGGTCAGCGCTTCCACGCCGGGCAGCTTCTTGCCTTCGAGGAACTCGAGGCTGGCGCCGCCGCCGGTGCTGATGTGGGTGATCTTGTCGGCCACGCCGGCCTGGTTGATGGCGCTCACCGAGTCGCCGCCGCCGATGATGCTGATGGCGCCGGAGTTGGCAACCGCGTTGGCGATGGCGTTGGTGCCCACGGCAAACTTCGGGAACTCAAAGACGCCCGCGGGGCCGTTCCAGACGATGGTCTTGGCGGTCTTGACCACGGCTTCGATGGCCGCAATCGACTTGGGACCGATGTCCAGCCCCTGCCAGTCGGCGGGGAAGTTAACAGAGGTGTCCCAGGGCTGGGTGTTGGCGTCGGGCGAGAAGTTGTCGGCGAGAACGTTGTCGACGGGCAGAAGCAGGTTGACGCCGAGCTTCTTGGCCTTTTCGAGAGCGGCCTTGGCCATGTCGATCTTGTCTTCTTCGACGAGCGAGCGGCCGGTGGTGACGCCGAGCGCGCGCTGGAAGGTGTAGGCCATGCCGCCGACGATCACCAGAGTGTCAACCTTGTCGAGCAGGTTGTCGATGACATCGATCTTGCCGCTGATCTTGGAGCCGCCGATGATGGCGACGAAGGGCTTCTCAGGCGCTTCTAAAGCTTTTCCGAGATAAGTAATTTCCTTCTCCATCAGCAGGCCGGCGACGGCGGGCTTGACGAAATGGGTGATGCCTTCGGTGGAGGAGTGGGCGCGGTGCGCGGAGCCGAAAGCGTCATTGACATAAACGTCGGCCAGCGCGGCCAGCTGTTTGCTGAAGGCTTCGTCGTTGGCTTCTTCTTCGGCGTGGAAGCGCAGGTTTTCGAGCAGCAGCACCTGGCCGGATTCGAGCTGACGGCTCATTTTCAGGGCCACGTCGCCGACGCAGTCGGGAGCGAAGGCCACGTTGATCTTTTCGCCGAGGGCCTTGTCGAGCAGTTCGCGCAGGCGGTCGACGACCGGGCGCAGCGAGTACTTGGGGTTGACCTTGCCCTTGGGGCGGCCGAGGTGCGAGGCCAGGATGACCTTGGCCTTGTGCTCGATGGCGTACTTGATGGTGGGCAGGGTGGCCACGATGCGGGTGTCGTCGGTGATGGACTGGCCATCTTCGGTGAGCGGCACGTTGAAGTCGACGCGGATGAAGACGCGCTTGTTGGCCAGATCGATATCGCGAATGGAGAGCTTGGACATGGGGTTCTTCCTTTGAGGGATCAGGGGTCAGAGATCAGGGATCAGCTGACGCCGGGTTGAGAGTTTACTCGGAATCCGGGATCACGGCTTCCATCTCGATTTCGGCGCGCCAGGCAGGATTCAGCAGCGCGGCCACAATCATAGTGGAGGCAGGACGGATGATAGAGAAGAATTCGCCATGAACGCGTCCGACGGCTTCCCAATCTTCGGCGTGGGCCAGGTAGATGCGAGTGCGGACGACGTTTTCAAAGCTTGCGCCGGCCTGGGCGAGAGCATCGGCTGCTATTTCGAAGATACGGCGAGTCTGGCCCGCAGCGTCAAGTTCGTCCGCACCGACAGGGCCGGTGCCGGAGAGATAAACGGTGTTCCCCACACGCACGGCGCGGGAAAAGCCGATGATGGGCTCGTAGGGAGAGGTGCCGGGAATGTTTTTGCGGATCATGGCTCGCCAGGGTTCTGAGAACAGGGTTCAGAGATCAGGGGTCAGGGATCAGAAAGACCTGCGGGTTGCGGTTCGTGCTTTCCCAGGTCCCCAAGAGCGAGGGACCTGGGGCACCCAGCCTATTCAGGAATCAAGAGCGGGGTTCAGAAAAACAGGGACCAGAGTTCAGTGAGCGGAGGCCGGAAAGCTGCCTTCTGATCCCTGTTCCCTGATCCCTGTTCCCTGCTTTGCTTACAGCCCCTTGGAAACCAGGAAGCCGATCAGGTCGACAACGCGGTTGGAGTAGCCCCATTCGTTGTCATACCAGCTGAGCACCTTGACGCTGTTGCCGACCACTTTGGTCAGGGGGGCGTCCACGATCGAGGAAAGCGGGTTGCCCTTGAAGTCGGAGCTGACCAGCTGGTTCTCGTCGTAGCCGAGAATGCCCTTCAGTTCGCCTTCGGCAGCAGCCTTCAGAGCAGCGTTGACGGCCTTGGCGTCGGTGGTCTTCTCAGAGATGAAGGTCAGATCGACGATGGAGACGTTGGGCGTGGGAACGCGGATGGCGAAGCCGTCCAGCTTGCCGGCGGTCTCGGGGATGACCAGCTTCAGGGCCTTGGCTGCGCCAGTGGAGCTGGGGATCATGGAGAGGGCAGCGGCGCGGGCGCGGCGCAGATCCTTGTGCGGCGTGTCCAGAATGACCTGGTCGTTGGTGTAGCTGTGGATGGTGGTCATGATGCCGCTGACCATGCCGCAGTGAGCGAGCAGAACCTTGACAACCGGCGCCAGGCAGTTGGTGGTGCAGCTGGCGTTGGAGATGACGTTATGCTTGGCGGCATCATAGGTGTTGTCGTTGACGCCCAGAACCAGGGTGGCATCCTCGTTGGTCGCGGGGGCCGAGATGATGACCTTCTTGACCGTCGTGCCGAGGTGGGCCTTCGCCTTGTTGGCATCGGTGAAGAAACCGGTCGATTCGACCACGATCTGCGCGCCTACCGAAGCCCAATCCAGCTTGGCGGGATCGCGCTCGGAGAAAACCTTGATCTTCTTGCCATCGACGGAGATGAAATCTTCGCCGGAGGTGATCTCGTTCTTCAGGTTGCCCAGGATCGAGTCGTACTTGAGCAGGTGGGCCAGAGTGGCCGGGCTGGTCAGATCGTTGACGGCAACAAATTCAATCTCGGGATTGCCAAGAGCAGCGCGAAAAACGTTACGGCCAATGCGGCCGAAGCCATTGATACCAACCTTTACTGCCATGTGTTTCTTCTCCTTGGTTTGGGTGAGGCTGTGGTTTGAACATGTGGTTTTTAGAGCATTTCCGATTCACATGTTGCCATTTTCAGATCTTCCAAGGTGGCCTTTTCCAGAGAAAAAAGCCACTCAAGCTTGAGGTTTCCGTAATGAGCAGAATCGGAAATGCTGTGCGGCTGGATCGACCCCAGCAGGCAATTCCACCAAACTCATGATCCTATCACTGTCGTCTACAGGAACGAAATTCTGCTGCATTCCTGTGTTGACTGCGCAGAGACCCGGGCATGAATAGTGTGCCGGATCGGGTATAGGATCGTATGTGACGGGGTGCACAGTGGTTGCCGCATCCCATACAAGTATGGTATCCCGTTAACACTACGGAAGTTGTGAAGGCTGCATGAGAAGACGTTCCAGACGCGCTCCCAACACTTCGGAATCCACCGGAAAAATCGGTCAGGAAGTTCCTACGAATCAACTCGCTCCGCTGGTGCCATTCTACCCGGACGAGTTGCCACCCTCGCGCGCGCAAGAATCTGCGCGACCATCTGCGCCAGGCCGTTCGCAGCCAGCGCCGCCTCCGCTCCCCAAGCCGCCCGCGCTCAAGCCTGTGGCCCAGAAGACGCCAGAGCATGCCAATCCGGCCCATCGAGCCCCCGCGCAGCGTCCCGAATCCGCTTCCGAACAGCGGCCCCCGCGACCGCAGCGTCCGCCTCGCCAGGAATGGGTCGAACCAACCGGCACCGGCAAGCTGGAGTTGGAAACTCAGCCCGAACTGCCCACCAATGCGGCGGTCGGCACCGAGACTGCAGAAAAATCGCCGCAGGCTCCCAAGGGATATGTGGTGTTGGCGATCGGCCTGCCGGGTTCCGGAAAGACCACCTGGTTCCGGCGTCGCGGCGTTACCCCGTTGTCTAGCGATCTGCTGCGCAACATCCTCTTTGACGATGTGGAGGAACAGCGCTACCAGGGACTGGTCTTCAGTACCCTCCGCTCCCTGCTGCGCGCCCGACTTATCGCCCGCATGCCGTGGAACTACGTGGACGCCACCAACCTCTCCATCCACGAGCGGCGGCAGTGGATCAAGATGGCCATCAGCTTTGGCTACGAAGTGCAGGGCGTCTTCTTCGACGTGCCGCTCGATGTTTGCCTGGAACGCAACAGCCAGCGCGATCGAATGGTTAGCGAAGAGGTGATGCGCAAGATGGCCGAAAAGCTGAAACCGCCGGCGTTTGAAGAGGGTTTTGCCAAGATCACCGTGGTGCGGGTGAAGAGCACAAGCTGAATCTTGCCAAATTGATAGCCAGAGATTGGCTTTGGAAGCCCGGCCGGGACCTGACCGGGCTTCTGGCATTTGGCCTGCGATTCGGATCCTCGGCGGCAAGACTGGCCCTTGCACCCCCGAACCGAGCCCCAACCCGCGCTTCGCTCTAGCACCGGCCGCGCGAAGCGGCTGCCGCAACGCAGGTGTGCGCAGGTGCCTATGGCAGCTTGCAGCAATCTCCGGCACTCGCCGGTTCGTTGGCTCCGGCGTCCAGAACCACTTTCCACTGGCCATCGGGCCCTTTGCGCCAGATGGTCATGTAGCGGCCGGTGATGGTGACCGGATTGCCGTTGGCGTCCTTGCTGTGTCCCTCGAAATGTCCCCAGGTGTAGCCCATGTCGCCGGAGGGTCCCATCAGTGCGTCGGTGGGAGTCCAGGAGAGTTGATAGACCTTGGGCGACCATGCGGCGGATTTTGCAATCGCAACCTTCCCCACCAGCGGAGCCGCTCCGTTCCCCAGCGCCACACCGTCATCGGCAAACCAGGCGGCAAAGGCTGCTCCGCCCCGCTCCAGGACATCTTTGGCAAAGCGCGCTTCAAGATCGTAAAGCAAAACCTTTCCCGGGTTGGCGGTGGGATCGGAAAGCGGATTCGGCGCCGACGCGGCAGGGTTGCCGGGAAAAGCAAGCTGGGCCTTGGCGACCCCGGGAACTGCCAGAAAGGCGGCAAACAGCATCCCGGCAAAAGCCCCGACGGTGAATTTTGAAGAGAGAACGATCATGATTTCAGCCCTCGCGAAGCCCAATGGAATCTATCTGCCCATCCTACAACGAGGATCGCGTCAAGACGGACAGTCCGCGCGAAGCAGCGGATACCCACCGATCACTATCAAAACCAACTGAATTGGTTTGAAACCGGAGCCGGCGCGGGTCAGCCCGCTGCGGGGTGCGCGCCGGATTCTTTCCATTGCTGCGCGGATTCGCCGATTGCAGGACCATACCCTTCCCCGTCCAAATAAGCACATTGGGTATACTTGATGCTGGTGGTTTTCGCTTGAAAGGCCCCGGTCACGTGGGGGCTTTTTTCATGGTAACCCGGCGGTATTCCGGGGGAAGGGAACGCATGGGAACTTTGCTCGGGACCATCCACTCGCCAGCCGACCTTAAATGCCTCTCTGCTACGCAGATGACGGCCTTGGCTGAGGAGATCCGCGAATTCCTGATTCAGACACTCGCCAAAACCGGAGGCCACCTGGGCCCCAATCTTGGCGTGGTCGAATTGACGATGGCGCTGCACACGGTCTTCAATACCCCGGAAGACAAGCTGCTCTTTGACGTCAGCCACCAGTCCTATATCCACAAGATCCTGACCGGGCGGCTGGATCGCCTGGATACCATTCGCCAGCCGGGCGGCCTCAATGGCTTCATGCTGCGCACCGAGAGCGAGCACGACGCCTTTGGCGCAGGGCACGCCGGTACCGCTCTTTCGGCCGCGCTGGGAATGGCTGTGGCCCGCGATCTGGCCGGGGGCAAGGAACACGTCATCGCCGTCGCCGGCGACGCCGCGTTCACCAACGGGATTTCCTTCGAGGCACTCAACAATATCGCCGAGCAGACCAAGCGCATGATCGTGGTGCTCAACGACAATGAGTGGTCCATCGACCGCAATGTGGGCGCGATTGCCCGCTACTTCCACCGCATTGTGACCAACGAGCATTACCGCAGCATTCACGATTCCGCCGCCCGCATCATCGAGCGCTTCGGCGGAAAGACCGCCATGACCATGGCCCGCAAGGCGGAAGAAGCGGCCAAAGGCTTGCTATGGCCTTCATTGATCTTTGAGGAGTTCGGACTCCAGTATTTCGGTCCCATCGACGGGCACAACCTGCCTTTGCTGATCGAGACGTTCAAGTTCCTCAAGACTCTGGACCGGCCGGTGCTGCTGCATGTGCTCACGCAGAAGGGGCGCGGCTACCAGCCCGCGCTCGACGGACAGAAGAAGTTTCACGGCCTCGGGCCCTACAACGCCGAAACCGGAATGACCGCCCCTGCCGGGCTGCCGACTTACTCCGAAGTCTTTGCCACGACGCTTGCCGAATTGGCGCGCACCGACGACCGCATTGTCGCGATCACCGCCGCCATGCCCAGCGGCACCGGGCTGGACCTGTTCCGTAACGTCCATCCCAAGCGCTACTTCGACGTAGGCATCGCCGAGGAACATGCGGTGATCTTTGCGGCGGGAATGGCGACGCGCGGCTTTCGGCCGGTCTGCGCCATCTATTCCACCTTCTTGCAGCGGGCTTTCGATCCGATCGTGCACGATGTATGTCTGCAAAAACTTCCGGTGGTCTTCTGCATGGACAGGGCCGGACTCTCTGGGGACGACGGGCCCACCCACCACGGGCTGTTTGACATCGCCTACTTGCGCAGCGTGCCGGACATCGTGTTGATGGCACCCAAAGACGAGGATGAGTTGGCCGACATGATGAAGACTGCCTTCGAACTGCCGGGGCCAAGCGCCATCCGCTATCCGCGCGGAACCGTGGCCGGCGTGGCGCGCAAAGCGCAGCCCTCAGCGATTCCGCTGGGCAAGGCCGAGGTGCTCATGGACGGCATGGACGTTGCCATCTTCGGCCTCGGGCCAATGGTGGAGATGGCCCGGGAGCTTGCACAGAAACTGGAGGCTGAAGGTTTCTCGACCGCAGTCATCAACCCACGCTTCATCAAGCCCATCGACCGTGACGTTATCGCCGAATATGCCGGTCGAGTGGCCGCATTTATCACCATCGAGGACCATGTAAAGATGGGCGGCTTCGGTTCGGCAGTGGCCGAGGTGTTGGAAGAGCAGGCCAGCGCCGTTCCAGTGGTGCGCATCGGTTGGCCCGACCAGTTCATCGAGCACGGCAAAGTGGAGCAGCTGCGGATCCGTCACGGATTGAGCGTGGACGCGGCGTTGGAACAAGTGCTGCCCTTGCTGCGCAAGAGACAGGCGCTGGTGGCACACTGACAGTGTTGTTGCGTGCCCGCCGCGTCGTAGCAGTGGCCCGACAGCGTTGCTGCCGCGCGGCTGGATGAAACCGTTTGAGACTCAGTCTCTTCGGAGCGGATCTGTATTGGCGATGGAGTTCTGTCTTTGCGGGTGGAGCAAGGCCTTGGCAGGCTGCGGAAAAAGGCCCGCATGCGGATGGTTCGCTGGAGTGCGCGTTCACAGGGGCTAAAGCCCATTTCATTCTATTGGCTTTATCGGCACAACTAAAGTCGTGCCCTGTTACAAAGCCAGACGCATTTAGTTTTTCGCAGCCTGTTTAGGCCTGGGCCTGTTTCCTCTCAACCTTCGTTTGCCGAATTTGCATTTTTCTATTCAGGCGTGAAAGGCACACCGTTACGTATTCTCCAGAAATTGACCCACCGGTGACTCACTCAGACGGTTTGCTTATGCTTTCTGCCGGATCGCTGTGCGACAATCCTTTGAAGATTAAAATCCTATGCGACGAGTAAGTCTTTTTCTTTGTTGGATCGGGGGATGGGCCTTTTTGGCCGCGCCGACACTCGCACAGGTGCCGACGCTGACTCCCCGGCCTCCGATGTCCATCCCACTGGTTCTGGCCGGCGGAACCGTGGTCGATCTGACCGACTGGGGCCACTCGGCAAAGGACATTCCCGACGCCATTGTGATCGTGCGCGATGGGCGAATCATCGATGTGGGATCGCGCATGGCTGTCTCCATCCCCAAGGGCGCACGAGTCATCGATTGTTCCGGAAAGTTTCTGATTCCCGGCCTGGTGGACGGCTACGCGGGCATGAGCACCCAGGGGCAGGCCAATGCCTTTCTTTATATGGGCGTCACCACCGTGGTGGCTTCCAGCGACAGCCGCAGCGGATTTGTGGACTTTGCCGCGAGTCCCAGCCCCCACGTTTATCCCATGGATTCGATCGGGACCACCGACAATTGGAGTTTGCTGACTTATCATGTCGGCTTGCGCGGGATGACGCGTCAAGGCGCCGGAGAGGGCTGGCCGGTCAAACTGCGCGAAGGCGTGCGGCCCGCCGAACTGAGCCCGGAAGATACTGCTCGGCAACTGATCGACACCGCAAAGCTGGGAACGCGGGTGCTGAAGCTCGGCCACAACCTCACCGCAGTCAATACCCAATGGATCATTGCCCGCGCTCACCAAATGGGGCTGGTCACCTACGGGGAGTTTGTATCCACACCCTATGCTGTGGCCATCGAGGCCGGAGTGGACGCTTTGCCGCACATGGGCCGCTATGAGTTGGGGGTCATCCCCGAGGAGTTGCAGCGGCCGCTGGTGGACGACTCGGAAGGGAGCGCCGCCGCGACCGCTTACGACTACAGTCAGCGCCTGCCTCCCACCGATCTCCACCTGCGGACCTATGCAAGCCTGCTGGCGGCGCATCATGCGGCGCTGATGCCCACCTTCAGCACCTATTTTCTGAACCTCCCCGGCCACCGAAACCTGTGGAAAGAGCCGGCGGCATCGTTGTTGGACCCGGCTCATCTCAGCCAGCCTCCCGACCCGGCAACCGGTGAGCTCTCGTATCCGCTGCCTTCCTGGACCCGCCACCTGCCGGCCGCTGGCCAGAGGTATGAGGAGGAAAGCCTACGCAAGAAGGCGGACCAAGCGGCTATGCGGCTTTGGCGCATCAATCAGACCATCTTCCGAGCCTATCCTCACTATCTGGCAGCCTCCGGATCGCCGCTGCAAGGAACCATGCCCGGCATTTCGATGCATACAGAACTGGAAATGCTGGTACGGCTCGGCCTGAGCCCGCGCGAGGCGCTGGCCGCAGCAACCAATAACTATTCGCTCGAATTCGGGTGGAACGAGCTGGGGCAGATCACCCCCGGACGGCGCGCCGATATCCTGATCCTGGATGCCGATCCCACAGTAAACATATGGAACGCCCGCCGCATCTCCACCATCCTGATGGACGGAAACATCGTCGACCGCCAGGGGCTTCTGCATCTCAAGCAATGAGAAATCCCCTTCGGAGGGGCGCAGGCAATGAAGGAAATCGTGGCCGTGATCTTCGGGCTCGGGCTGGGATGCAATGCCCTGCTCTTTGTCCCCCAAGTGCTGGCCGTCTGGCGTAAAAAGTCCGATGAGGGGATCTCGCTCATCACCTTTGGCGGTTTCAGCGTCCTTCAGGCCATCGGCATCGTGCATGGAGCCTTTCAGCACGACCTGTCGCTGATTCTGGGCATGGCCGCCAGCCTGCTGACCTGCGGTTCGGTGACCGCGTTGACGGTTTTCTACCGCGTGAAAAGGATGAGAATGCGTTGATTCTCTTGCCGTTTTGCTTCTCTTGCGTCGAGATCCCGACCGATTGACCGGCGCAGGCGGATTCTCCCCGCCGCCCTCCGTTTGCTTTCGGAGCGCGGGAGCGGATATCATCCCTTCATGCAGAGGTTCCCCTGTTGTCGTCGCTCTCCGCTTTGTCGCGCGCACAGGTAGCCTTGTTCTGAGCATCCGAGCGAAATCCAAGCTTCCTGCAGGCCCGCGATACAGCTCCAGCTGTCGTGGGTTTCGTGTTTTTGCAACTTATTTCATTTCTGAATCCCACTATTGAGGCAAAAATGACTTCAGTCCCCAAAGTCCCCGCCGGCCCTGTATCACCCGAATCAGCCAGTCCCGCTCCCGTAAAGGAAAGCGGCGCACAGCGCGCCGAACGCCTTAAGCGCGAGAAGAACCCCTTTCTGGCCTTCGAGGAGGTCCGCACCTTCGCCCGCGAGGGCCGCGCGAGCGTCACGCCGGAATGGGAATCTTTTTATTCCAAGTGGTGGGGCATCTACACCCAGGGCGACGGCGTCGGCGCCACCGGCGGCAAGGGCGGCGAGGGCGTCGTCTCCGACTATTTCATGATGCGCATTGGCATTCCCAACGGCATTCTCACTTCCGATCAGCTGCGTACAATTGCCGGGATCACCAAAAAACATGCACGCAACCTGGCCGACATCACCGTGCGCCAGTGTATTCAGCTTCACTGGCTCACTGTCGAGTCGCTGCCAGAAATCGTGGACACGCTTACCGCCGCCGGCCTGTCGCCGATCGGCGCATGCGGCGACGTGGTGCGTAACGTGACAGGTTGTCCGCTGGCCGGCATCGCGCACGACGAAATCATCGATGCGTCTCCCTTGGCCAAAGAGATCGCCGCCCTGCTGATGGGCAACCCGGAGTTCTTTAACCTTCCGCGCAAGTTCAAGATCGCCGTCACAGGATGCCCCTCCTGGTGCTCGCACCCCGAAATCAACGACGTGGCCCTCACCGCGGTCCGGCACAACGGGCAGGTTGGCTTCAGCCTGCGCGTCGGCGGCGGCCTCTCCAAGGAACCGCACCTGGCGGTCAAGCTCGACGCCTTCGTCCTGCCCGAGCAGGCGTATCCCGTGGCCCGCGCCGTCTGCGAGATCTTCCGCGATCAGCAGGGCCTGCGCGAGAACCGCACCCGCGCGCGCATGAAGTACCTCTTTCTCAAAGAAGGTTGGACGGCGGAGAGCTTTCTCACCGAGTTGCAATCCCGCCTGGATTTCAAGCTGGCCCCCGCCGTTCCCGAAAGCGTGCCCGACGACATCTATCGCGACCACACCGGCATCCATGCGCAGCGCCAAGCGGGCCTCAGTACTGTTGGAGCCTCGGTGTTGCGCGGCCGCCTGACAGGCGACCAGTTGGAAGCGGCCGCCAACCTGGCTGACAGATTTGGGACCGGTTCGCTGCGGACTACGGTTGCGCAGAATCTTGTTTTCCTCAACGTTCCCAACGCCAAAACCGCCGAACTGGCAACCGAGTTGGGCAAGATCGACCTGCGCGTGGAAGCCTCTTCCTTTTGGCGCGGCGGCGTGGCCTGCACCGGAACCGAGTTCTGCAAACTGGCCATCACGGAGACCAAGGGCTTTCTGCGCTGGCTCGTGGAGGATCTGGAAGACCGGCTACCCGAATTCGACCAGCAGTTGCGCCTCCACGTCACCGGTTGCCCCAACGGATGCGGCCAACACTGGATCGCCGACATCGGCCTGGAAGGCAAGAAGATCAAGCACGAGGGCAAGCTCACCGATGCCTACTACTTCTGCGTTGGTGGAGCGGTGGGAGAGCACGCGGCCATCGCCCGGACGGTCGGCTACAGGTGCCCGGCTCCGCTGGTTCCCGAAGCCATCGAACGGATGCTGCGCCGCTATCTGGCCGAGCGCGAGCCGGCAGAAAACCTGCGCCAGTGGTTCGGCCGCCACTCCGACGAAGAGCTGCGCGCCTGCCTGGCGGGTGAAGCCGTCGCGCCGGTGGAACGCGATCTGCCGGTCGGCGCGGTGCCGCACGGAGTCGCGGAGTAGCCGGAGCCTAACTGGAGCAATTGTCTCGGTTCGAACTCGTTTCGACGCTGGCCTTAGAGTTCTCGTTGTCCTCAGCTTTGCGGCGGGTCGAAGGATGGTCCGCCCGCCAAGTCCTTTGTTTTCAATGGTCATAAAAATCTATTCATCGCTTAACTTATGTTTTTTCTATGGGTTATGGCGAAAGTGGGGGAGGGGGGAGGGGGGTACCAGGCAAATCGGCTCGTTTAGAGCGAAACCAGAGTCGCTGTGGCCCATGAGTCTCCTACAAGATCGACGCTCGCTCCACCCCTCGGACGAGGACCTGTCGCTGGGTACCCCGGACTTGAGCTCAGTGCTTTCGGGATACACCAACCCTGGTTTCGCTATAGGGCCTAAAGTCGCTCTAGAAAAAGGCCCTTGGTCTTACTATCCTGCGCCCCTCGGAGCTAATTCTGTGCAATGGCAATCCGAGATGAGTTCGGAGGGCGGATAGAGACCAATGCCGGCTCGCTGAGAGGATTCCTCCGGCATCGATGTTGTTTACGGATCGATAACCGACGAGCAGGCGACAATCCAGGCACGACCCCCCACCTTGGACCCTCCGGAGTTTATCGTTCCCGATCCCCCCTTTGGCATGTAAACCACGCTGGATGAGTGCATTGGACTGTCGCCGATCGAGGGTCAATAGGATCCCAACACCAGACAAGCCGAGTTCAGGACACAATTTGGCCGCGCGAATCCAAATCTCGCAAAGTGTTCCCGTTCACTATTGATTGTCCGTTCATGTTCGAATGTTTCCTGTTGCTTTCCAAAAGGGAATATGACATTCTTCTGTTGGAAACCAAAAGGACCGGCGACGTGAAACAAAAGACAGACGTGAAGCAGGGCACGCTAGCCTTAATGGTGTTGAAGACGCTGGAAGTTCTTGGGCCCTTGCATGGATTCGGAATTGCTCGGCGCATCGAGCAAATCAGCGGCGACCTGCTCTTCGTCAATCAGGGCACGCTTTATCCCGTGCTGCTGAAGCTGGAGCAAGAGGGCTCGGTAGATTCCGACTGGGGCACGTCGGAGAACAATCGCCGCGCACGTTACTATCGCCTGACCAAGACCGGCCGGAAGCAATTGCAAAGCGAAGTGCAGGACTGGCAGCAAACCACCGATATCATTGCGCGGTTTCTTTCGGCCAAAGCGGAGGAATTGTCTTGAGAAGTCTCAGACGATTTTGGAAGCGCACGTGGCAGTTTGTTACTCGCCAGAATGACGAACGGCGTCTTCGCGAAGAGATGGAGCAACACCTGGCGCTTGAGACGGAAGCAAACATCCGGGCTGGAATGGCGCCAGCAGAGGCTCGACGAGCTGCGCTGCTGAAATTCGGCTCCGTAGAAGCGGTCCGGGAAAGCTACCACGCAGAGAAAGGACTGCCTCTATTGGAAACTACGCTCCAGGATTGCAGTTACGCATTGCGCATGCTGCGCAAGTCGCCGGCCTTTACGGTGGTTGCGGTGCTGACGCTGGCGCTGGGGATTGGTGCGAATGCGGCGATCTTCACGCTTGTCCATGCGCTGATGCTGAAGCACCTGCCGGTGGCCGATCCAAAGATGCTGGTCCGTCTTGGAAATGGGAACAATTGCTGCGTGGGGATCAGTTCCAGCGACAACGGGGAGCTTTCGCTGTTCTCCACCGACAGCTATGAGTATTTGCGCAAGAACGTGCCGGAGTTCGAGGAACTGACGGCCATGCAGGCGGGTTTTGCGTACCGGCCGGTTGTGGTCCGAAGAGATGCGGGGGGCGAGACGCCCCGTTCGGTGATGGGGGAATTCGTGGCCGGGAACTACTTCCGGACATTCGGACTGGCTGCGGCGAACGGACGTTTGCTGGAGGATCGCGACGATATTGCGGGCTCGCCACTGACGGCGGTGATGAGCTACGAGACGTGGAAGACACGGTTCAACGGCGACGCCAGCGTGGTGGGCAGCACGTTTCGGGTGAACACCAAGCCGGTAACAGTGGTGGGGATTGCTCCAAAGGGTTTCTATGGCGACCGCCTGCTGGGCACGCCACCGGAGTATTTCCTGCCGATTGAGGCCATGCCCGGCATTGCGAATGTGACCTATGTACACGGCACCGAGGTGATGTGGCTTTATTTGGTTGGGCGGGTGAGACCCGGTGTGAACCTGGGCGCGCTGCAACAGAAAGTGAGCGTACTGCTGAGGCAGCAATTGGCGGAAACGCCGCACTACAGTTCGCAAGAGGGCAAAGCGAAGCTGCAAATCCAGCACATTGTGCTCACTCCCGGCGGCGCGGGCATTCAGGCGATGCAGGAGCACTATAACCAGAAGGCGAAAGTGCTGATGGCCGCGTCGGTCCTGGTGCTTTTGATTGCCTGCGCGAACCTGGCCAACCTGCTTCTGGCACGAGGCATGGCGCGCAAGGCGGAGATGAACGTGCGCACGGCCCTGGGCGCGCGACGCGGGCGAATTGTGCGTCAACTGCTCACGGAGAGTTTGTTGCTGGCCGGGATGGGAGGATTGGCCGGGCTTGCGGTGGCGTACATAGGAGCGCGCGCTCTGCTGGCGATGGCGTTTCCCGGCGCCGTGAACAACCCCATCGACGCGACCCCTTCCGCGGCCGGGCTGGCGTTTGCCTTTGGGCTGTCGGTACTGACCGGCATGCTGTTTGGTGTTGCGCCCGCGTGGGTTGCGTCGAAGGCCGAGCCTGTGGATGCGCTTCGCGGCGCGCGCTCGGGGTCAGGCGGAACGACGCTGCTGCAGCGCACGCTGGTGGTGGTGCAGGCTGGATTGTCGCTGGTTCTATTGGTAGGTGCGGGAATGTTTGCGGAAAGCCTGGGAAAACTTGAGCATATCGACCTGAAACTCGATCCGGTGAATCGGTATATCGCGCATATCAATCCGCAAACGGCGGGGTACTCGCAGAGACAGTTGGGCGATTTGTATCGCACCCTTGAAGAACGCTTTCATGCCCTGCCCGGCGTTGAGAAAGTGGGGATCAGCAGCTACACACCCATGGAGGATGACAACAACAACTGGAGCGTGATGGTGCAGGGCAAGCCGGATCCTCATCTTTCGGCTTCGTACATTAAAGCGAATGCGGATTATTTCGATTCCGTGGGGACGCGGGTGGTGATGGGGCGCGGAATTAGCGTAAACGATACGGCAAGTTCGCCGACCGTGGCAGTGGTGAACAGAGAGTTCGTGCGACAGATGTTCAAGCCGGGGGAGAATCCCATCGGGCAGCACTTCGGCGGCGGTCCCAAATCGGCCGGCGATTGGGAGATCGTCGGTGTGGTGGAGAATACCGCGTATCAGAGCGCGACTTGGAAAGACCACATGATGTATTTCGTGCCATTGATGCAGAGGCAGCCGAGCGCGGATTATCCGATTGACAAGGATGAGGAAATGTATGCCGGGGCAATCGTGTTGAAGACGAGCCGCCCGATTCCGCAAATGGAAGAACTGACACGGAGGACCCTGGCAGGAATCAATCCCAACCTGAGCGTGGTCAAGTTCCAGACGTTCACGGCGCAGATTGCGGACCAGTTCAGCGAGGAGAGGATGCTGTCGCGGTTGACGATGCTGTTCGGCGCACTGGCGCTGCTGCTGGCGACTCTGGGTCTGTATGGCGTCACGGCTTACGGAGTGGCGCGACGAACCTCCGAGATAGGAATCCGCATGGCGCTCGGAGCGGAGCGCCGCAACGTGACCGCGATGGTGATGAGGGGCACGATGTTGCAAGCTCTGGTCGGGTTGTCGATCGGGATACCGGTGGCGATGGTGTGCGTGCGCTTCGTCAGGTCGCAACTCTACGAGATCAAGGGCATCGACGCGGGAGTATTGATTTGTTCCGTGGTGACTCTGATGGCGGCGGCGCTCCTGGCGGGGTTCATTCCCGCGCGCCGCGCGGCCTCCATCGAACCGGCGCAGGCTTTGAGAGCTGAATAAGAAGATTCGGCGAGGGCGCTTACGCAAAGACTATGGATTATCTGGATAGACCTTGGCTTTGTTCCGAGAGACGCGCCAAGGGACCGAGATAGTGACGAGTGGCGGCAAATCGCCGAGGCGCCCGGCGAGGGGCAGATGGGTCCTCAAACGTCGCCATGGCGACGCGAATCCCCGGTGTGGTTCAGTCTATGGTCCCAGTTGGGAAGGGCGTACTTCAGGAGTGATTCTTGGTATGGAGAGGTTTGTGCTATCCCCGGTCCCCAACTGCGAGGGACCGGGGGGCACCCTCATCGTGGTCTGGAGGAGGCATCGGGAGCGCCGGTGTAATAGATCGCGAAACGGCGCTACATTAACAAATAGGGAGAAAGTCAACCACAAGGCCGTTGAAAGGACCTGTTAAGCGTATGAGCGAACAAAATGAGCGTGATGCCGCGCCATCTGCCGCCCTAAGACGTATCGGTGACGCCCTCGTAGGCATGTGGAGATTGAGTGGAGGCGCCGAGGGCGAAATTCGCTACGAGTGGATGGAAGGTGGACGGTTCCTCGTCCAGCACATCGACTTGAAGGTTTTCGGACGGCAGATTAAGGGCATCGAGGTAATTGGGAACTTGCATCGCGTGGGCGAGCAACCGTCCGAAGACGTATGGACGCGCTTCTACAGCTTCCTTGATGGGCTGACGCTCGATTACGTGTATGAATTGCGCGGGAAAGAACTAATGATCTGGTTCATGAAGAAGAATTCAGACAACCGCTTCGTCGGGAGCTTTAGCGAGGACGGGCGATCATACACCGGCGCATGGGCCTGGCCCGGAGGGGGTTATGAGGTCACGGGCAATCGCATTGACGGGCCCCCCGGGGCGGCAGGGGTAGAGCTTGGCCGAGGCTAGCGTGTGGCACAAAGGGCAAGTTCATGGACGAAATCGCAAGGCCCTGAAATCACGGCAACCGCGGTTTCGAATCTCGGTCCCAAAAAGCGCGTCCCTGGGGCGAAAGGGCTTTCAATATCGGCTTTGGCGCCAGTCCCGAGACCCTTTTCCGATCCCAAACTAGCTTTTGTGCGCCCGGTTGTGTGCTGTACGTGTTCAACCACGTCTTTCCAGACATATTGCTCTGCCGCTTCAACGTTTCCCTGGGTGATCACCTCGTCCACAAAGCCCCGCACGATCATGGCATTGTCTCGCGCCATTCTCTCCTCCTTTGGACCCTTGAGTCAGCATTATAGCCATGAGCCGTCTTGCCACAGCACTGACTGCAGTCCCTCGTCCTCAGTGCGGCTTGCTTAACAGAATTGTCCCGATATGCCGCCCAGTGTCCGGAATTCTGACCTTTACAGTCCGACAGCGATCCCTTGATTGAACGTTTTCGGGGAGTAATCTCGATAATGGCGTGTAACCCATCCACCTCTGCGTCCTCTCGGGCTTAGGCTCGCTGGCGAATCACGCTGTGCGCTGACGCCGATGGGGGTAGGTGAAGAGCATTCCGCCAAGCGAGGCATCAACGCCCGCGCGCGTTATTGTATGGATTAGAGCGAAACCAGAGTTCCTGTGGCCCGGTGAGTTTCGTGCAAGGTCGCCGCTCCCCGATGGTCGCGTCAACTTTGGAGCAGTGCTTCCGGGATACACCTACTCTGGTTTCGCTGTAGGCCCGGGTGAAATCATGGGCTTGTTCGGGTTGCTGGCTGAGGAGGATATTCGAGACCGTGAATCTGTTTAGAGGCTTAAGACCGTTCCAACGCGCAGCCGCGCTGCGAGACGTGCTGGCTGGGGTCGTTCTGGCCGCAATGGATATTCCGCAGGTGCTGGGATATAGCAAGATCGCTGGAATGCCCGTCGTGACAGGGCTTTATTCTCTGTTGCTGCCGCTCGTGGCGTTTGCGGCTTTCGGCTCGTCGCGCTATCTGGTGGTTGCGGCGGATTCGGCGACGGCTGCGATCTTCGCGGGTGGAGTGTCGGGCATGGCGACACCGGCGGGGGCGAGATATGTAGCCCTAGCGGGGATCGTCGCTCTGCTGACGGCAGTTATTCTGCTGCTGGCGCGAATGCTCCGGCTAGGGTTCATTGCGGATTTTCTTTCTCGCACGGTGCTTGTCGGGTTTCTTGCCGGGGTGGGGCTTCAGGTGGGAATCTCGGTGTTAAGCGAAATGCTGGGAGTGCCGTTGGATTCGCGCAGGCCAGTGGTACAGCTTTGGCAAGCGTTTCGCGGATTGCCTCGAGCGAATCTGCCGACGGTGGCTTTGTCGGTCTCGGTGTTGGCGTTTGTGCTGGTGCTGCGCCGCTTTGTTCCGAAATTGCCGGGCGCGTTGGTCGCCGTGGTCGCGGCGATTGCGGCGAGCGCCGTGTTCGATTTTGCAGGACACGGGATTGCGACCATTGGCCCGGTTTCCGGCGGCTTGCCGCGCCTGGGGATGATGGCCCTGCTCAGCCTGCGCGGTATGAGTTGGACGGAGGTGGAGCAACTGATCACGGTGGCAACCTCGTGCGCCGTCATGATTCTTACCCAGAGCGCGGCGACCTCGCGAAGTTATGCAGCGAAACATAATCAGGAGGTGAATGAGAATAACGATCTGATCGGGCTCTCGGCTGCAAATGCCGTCGCGGCGTTGAGCGGCGGATTTCCAGTGAATGGAAGCCCCACACAGACGGCGATGATGGAGGATGCCGGCGGGCAGGGTCAACTGGCGCAGGTCACGACAGCCGCAGTGGTGATGGTTGTGCTCCTGTTCTTGACCAGGCCGCTCGAGTATCTTCCCATTTGCGTGTTGGGCGTTCTAGTGTTTATGGTTGCGCTTCGACTGATCGATTTGAAGGGACTGCGGGACATCCGCGCGGAAAGCCCACAGGAATTTGCGCTTGCAGTCATGACGACCGCCGTTGTGGTCCTGGTGGGCGTCGAGCAGGGAATTGTCCTGGCAATGGTGGTGTCGCTGCTGCGCATTGTGCAGCATAGTTATCATCCGCATAGCGGCGTGCTGATTGCGGATGGAGGCGGGACCTGGAAGCTGGTTCCGGCTGCGCCAAGAGTGGTGACGGAGCCGGGACTGGTTCTCTACCGATTTGGCGCACCGCTCTTTTATGCAAATGCCGGACGGTTTCTTGAAGAGATATCGCTCGTTGTACAGCCGATGCCATCGGGGGTGCGCTGGGTTGTGGTGGACGCGGAGGCGATGACCCATGTGGACTACACGGCCGCGCGGGTCGTATTGACGCTGAAGAACCATCTTGCGGAGGCTGGAATTGAGTTGGCATTTGCGCGGATGCCATGGGATCTGCGATCCGATTTCGATCGGCATCATTTGATTGAGGCGGTAGGGCAGGCGCAAATGTTTGACCGGCTGCATGATTCGATTGCTGCCTTCGATAAATTGGATAAGCTCTCGGAGGGAGAGCCCGGTCAAGCGAGAATAGACAGCACAGGACAAGGCTCGAATGACCCGATGGGCAAACCGCCCCGATAACTGCCATTGAAAAAGGCCGGGAGCCCGGCTCGCGATCAGCCTGGAGTCATCGTGGAATTCCGCAAAGTGTATACGACCAACGTCGCTTACTCGCTTGTTGGCGGCATTTCGATCGGGCTGAAAATGTTCTCATCGCACCAAGAATCTAGAGCTATCCCAACGGGTGACTTGCGGACCCTGCTGCGTTGTTCAGGGCTAATGCAACACAATGCGAACTACGCCGGCAACGGCTGTCTTGCGTTAGAGCGGAACACCGAGAACACGATTCGCATACTGCGGGCCGCTGCCTTGAAAAATGCCGTTGTTATTGGCGGTGTACGGCGCGCTGAGTACGCTGAACGGAAATCCGCTGTGCAAGAATGCCGTTTGCGAAACCTGCCAGCCGCTCAGCGCCTGCCGCAGCAAGCGATGGCTGGAGTGGAAGAGGATCACATAGATCCCGAAAGCCGACAGGTTGTGACGCACGTCGTAGTCGCAGTTGCCATATTCCTTGCGCAGGCTCCCCGGTAGAGGAGTGAGAATGCCGAGGCTGGAGAATGGCAGCAGACCGCCGTTCGACACCTCGTCCAGGCAGTGACTGTACGTGTAGTTGCCGCGCAGCGTTAGCCCGCCGATCTGCTTGGTTGCGGAGGTTTGCAGACCGCTGTAATGGCTGCCCGCGCCGGTTCGAAACTCGTTGACACTGGCGAAGCGCTGGTCGAGCGGCTGGTTATAGGCAAAGGGCGCAAAGCACCCATCGCACACCGTTTGATAGCCGTTCAGTTGCACCTGATAGGGCTCCTGCACGGCACGTGTGCCGTCGTAGTCCACGCGCAACGAGCCATGCGCGCCCAATTCGCGTTCCAGCCCCACGCCCCATTGCAAAAAGTACGGCGTCTTCAGGGTGCCACTGGGAAAGGTGTTCATGTTCACGGCCAGCGGGCAGATCGGCGCGTCCGGTTGCAGCCCCGCACACGGCGCACTGCCGGATTGAAAGACGCTCTGGAAAGCCCGATTGGCTGCGGCAGCCGCATCGACGGCGCTGTTGGTCACTCCCAGCGCAATGCCGACGCCGCCCACTTGACCGTTGATGCCGCCCACAAAGACCGGCGCATAGGGAGCATTGGTCGCGCCGAGATCGGCAATCTGCGCGGGGATGATGTCGTTGAAGACGCCATCGAGACATTTCTGTTCCAGGTGCTGGACTACCCGCTGGAAGAGGTCCATGAGGAGGCGGAGCGGCTGGAGCACTTCATCTCCGAGCGATTCGAGGAACGTATTGCCGCCAAGCTCGGGAATCCCACCGTCGATCCGCATGGGCATTCGATTCCCGCGATGGATGGGGAAATGGCGAAGGAGATTTCTGCGCCGCTGACGCAGGCGATGGGAGAGGGGACTTTTGAGGTGGACAGCATCTCCGACCGCGATGCGGCCACTGTGAAGCTTCGCAGAACGAGCGGTATCGCGTCCGGAGTCCTGTTACGCCTGAGACAGCGGAACGCAAACGATGACTACCAGGTCCCACTGCTCGGGCGTGGGCATCAAACGCACGTCGCCGTTGGTGGCGATGCGCCGGTCGTGGAGAATCATCTCCATGGCGGTATTCTTCCGGTCGACGAAGACGGGATGGTACCTGCTGTCGTAGAGAAACACGCTGAGACCTTGCGTGTCGAGGTAGTTCTTGTCGGTCACCTGCATTTGAACCTGAGCGCGGCAAGCCGGCAGCGAAATAAGAAGAAAGAGAACGAAGGCGGCGAAACGATTCGAAGTTGCGAATGAATCAGAGGACATGATGGTTTGAACCTCATGGACAGGATTTGACGAGCCCCGAAGTGGACCGCGAATGATCCAGATTCTATGACTGGATGGGAGGCAGAGACCGGCGAAGATCCCTGCCTACATTTTGGCTTTTGACACAACGTTCTCCAAGTCCCGCGAATGCTTACTCGGTCAACGCAAACTGGCCGTCGATGTGGAAGTGTCCGCTCACTGCCGGCGCGCCGGTATCGGGCTGGCCTCCACCAATGCTGACGGAATAATCTCCCGCGGCGATGACGGGATTGCCCTCCTCGGTCACCATCCCCAGATCACGCGGCTTCAGGTCGAAGCGCACCGCTTGCGACTGTCCGGGTTCGAGATGCACCCGCTGGAAAGCGCGCAGAGCACGGATGGGCGCGCCACTCACACCAGGGAACTTGAGATAGAGCTGCGCCACTTCGTCGCCAGCGCGTTTTCCGGTGTTCGTGACGGTGACCTGGGCGGTCAATGGCTCACCGGCGGAGAGCGCATTTGCCGGCAACGAAAGTCCGCTGTACGCGAAGGTCGTATAACTGAGCCCGTAACCGAAGGGATAAAGCGGAACGCCATCGAAGTAGCGATAAGTGCGCCCCTTCATGGAGTAGTCTTGGAAGTTAGGCAACTGGCTTACGTCTTTGTAGAAGGTAACTGGCAGGCGGCCGGCCGGGTTGTTCTTGCCGGAGAGAGTTTCGGCCACTGCCGTTCCACCTTCTTCGCCGGGATACCACGCATCGACGATGGCATTGACGTGCTCGTTGGCCCAATTCACAGCGAGCGCACTGCCGTTTGTCAGGACGAGGACAACAGGCTTGCCGGTAGCAACGAGCGACTCGAGCAGATCCTCTTCCGCCTTGGGCAGGTCGAGGCTGGTGCGATCGCCACCTTCGAATCCGGGCTCGCTCACCTGCATCTCTTCGCCTTCCAACTCGCTGGTAATACCGAGGACGGCAATTACGACGTCGGCTTTCGTTGCTGCCGCAATGGCTTCAGGTTGCGGCTTGAGATCGACCTTGGACCAGACCAGTTTTGCGATGGGCGCTCCATTTTCCGGCGGCGCATACTCAACGTGCAACGCAAGAGGCTTGCCGGCCTCCAGATGAACTCGACCCAACTTCGCCTCTTTGCCATCGCCTCCCCAGGAGGAGGTGACATTCTTGCCGCCAAGCTGGAGGCGGAAAAAACCGTTGGACTTCATGCCGAGGTTGTAATCGCCGGTCTCAGGCGCGGTGATCTCGCCGTCCCAGCGAACGACGAGCGGGCTAACTTTGGCAACCTCCGATGGAAAAGGCTGGGCGGATGCATCGACCGTGGGCTCCGAGCGCTTCGCCAGCGGCTTCATGGCCTCGGGGCTGTTGATGTCTGTCATGTCGAGCTTGGAAAAGCTGACACCGATGCCGCGCTTGCCACCGGTAGTTAGCGCCGCGGCTGGAACAGGGTCCGCGTCTGGGCTCATGAATTGCGATCCTTGCACGTATTGAATGCTGGCGCCCGCGAACTCCTTGCGCAGCCCTTCAACGATACTCACCGTGTGCGTGGGATTGCCGTTGTAATTGCCCAGCAGCACCTTGGTCCGATCGGCAAGCGGTCCGATCACGGCGATTTTGATTCCGCCGGTCTTAAGCGGGAGCGTACCATCGTTCTTCAACAGCACCATGGATTCATCGGCGATTCTGCGCGCCATATCGCGATGCTCTGCGCTGCTCAACTGGCTTTCATCGATCTTGGCGTAAGGGACCATCTCCGGCGGGTCAAACATACCGAGTTTCATGCGCGCGGTATACAAGCGGATGAGCGCGGTGTCCATCGCACTCTCACTGAGGTACCCTTGCTGGACAGCATCGATATAAGATTTGTAATCGTGGTTGTCCTTGACCTTTGCGTAATCGACACACTCGTTGTCCATGCCGCGCTCGACAGAGATAGCTGAGGCCTTTGGCTGTGTTGTCCGGTAATGGTGGCCGGTGTTGATATCGAGGACTGCGCCGCAGTCGGAAACCACATAGCCCTGAAAACCCCATTTCGCGCGAAGCTGGTCCTGCAACAGGAAATCACTTGCGCATGCGGGTTGTCCATTGATGGCGTTGTAAGCGCACATCACCGACCCAGCCTTCCCTTCGACGACTGCGGCGCGAAACGCGGGCTCATAGGTGTCGAGCTCGTCGTGCCTGGTCACGTCCACGTCCGCAAAGTGCCGCGTCGGCTCGGGGCCACTATGCACCGCGAAGTGCTTGGGCGTGGAGATGACGCGATAGTACTTCGGATCGTCGCCCTGCATGCCGGTTACGAAGGCGACTCCCATGCGCCCAGTCAGAAACGGGTCTTCACCATAGGTTTCCTGTCCCCGGCCCCATCTTGGATCACGGAAGATGTTGAGGTTAGGCGCCCAAAAGTCGAGGCCCTGCATCACGTTGCTGGAACCGCCATTGGCTTTGACCGCCTGCATGTTCTTGATGCGGCCTTCCGTGCCGATTACAACCGCCATCTTGTGAATGGCCTCTGTATCGAAGGTGGCGGCAAGCCCAATGGGCTCGGGGAACTCCGTCACTCCGTCAGCGATCACGCCATGGAGGGCCTCGCTCCACCAGTCGTACGACGGGACATTCAAACGGGGAACTGCACGAGACTGGTTGACCAACTGACTTGCCTTTTCTTCAAGGGTCATGCGATGCACCAGGTCGACAGCGCGCTGCTCGGGCGGCGAGGTCGGATCGAGGTACAAAGGCTTCTGTTGCGCTGAAATCGACCAAGAGCAGAAGAACACTGCGACGACAACCAAGTGAGTTCCAATTCGCTTCATACCATCCTCATAAACGCTAGAAATAACCTTGTTGAACTTGAGACACATGGTACCGCATGGCGCGTTTGTGGCTTTCCTCTCCGCTCGCTACTTGAGCGGAACGAGGTCCATTTCCTGGGGTCCCAGGACTACAGCGCCGTCATACGCACGATTGCCGATGATTCCCTTCATGACGCCGGTGATGGGGATTCTCTTCTCTTCTCCTGTTGTGTTCACGTAGAGCACCCGCCCATCGACAACCCTTGCGAAAACTCCATCCGGAGTCTTGGGGCCTGGCTGAATACCCGCAGTTGTGTAGAGATAACTCATCAGCGGCCCGATCGCCGAAGGATTCGATTCTGTCGCAAGGTAGATTGCATTTCCCTTCCCGAATTTGTTGAGCATGACTGCCGGAGCATGATCCTCGGTATTTGAGAATCGCGCCACCACCGTCGCTGTGGAAGGTTCCAACACTTCATAGCGATGAACGCCAGTCTCGATTGAGGCCCCACCCAACTGGAACTTCAACGCCGTTGAGTTTTCGTAGAATGCGTTGGTCTTCAGTCCAAAAACATCGCTCAGACGACCGGGCAGCGGTGTATCGAACCACTGTCCGTGTTCGTTCACTTTGGCTGAGAACGCGGTCATAAGAACTGTACCGCCCGCGCTCACATAATCGCGAATGGCCTTCGCGCTCGGCTCGTCCATCACGTAGTCCGCCGGTACGACGACCAGTTTGTAATGCGAAAGATCGGCATGCCCGACGTTGATGATCGCTGTGTCGATGTTGGCGCGGAAGAAAGGCTCGAAGGCACCCTGGACCTGATCCGAATAGGAAGGATGGAAAAACTGGCGAGTCGTGCTGGATGGACCGGGTGCATTTGAATCGACCCAGGAATCGAAGGAGTATGCAATTGCAACTTCAGGATGCGTGATGCGTGGAAAACCGAGCTTCTCAAGCTGCTTGAATTCGGAAGCGATCCGCGCGAACTCGTCCACTTTCCAGCTGGGCGTGCCATCATGATCGACCAGGCCAAAGAGCGCCTGCTCCTCGCCGCCAAGATGACTATTGAAAGTCCAGGCGAGCGTCCCTTGCGTGCCCATCATCAGCCCAAGGTAGGCGTACATGCGGCTTCGGCCCGGTGTTCCGTAGAAGCCGCCGCCGCCCGCAGTGAACTCATTGAACCAGATCGGTGTCTCCAGATCTCCCTTGGTCATCAGCGCGCCAAATGCGCCGCTTATCGGATCCCCCGGATAGAATCCCTCCGCGCCAAACGAAACATACGACTTGTAGGTGGAAAGATAATCGAAGCCTTTTCGTCCCGCGTTATCCCAAAGGTTCGATATCGATGGAAGCTCCGGCATATTGCGCTGGCGAATTGCGTCGAGTTCCTTGAGCCTTGCCACCGTTACGTCCGACCAATAGCGATGGAGGTCGAGATAACGCTCGGGAGGCCCGGGCCCGTCGGCGAGCGGCAGGTCAACATCATCGAAGCTGTTGAGCCGGCGCGACCAGCGCTGTGTGGCCCAGGCCTTGTTGAGTTCTTCGATGGTCCCGTATTTCTGTTTGAGCCAGGAGATGAATCGCAGACGGTCGGCCTCCGACCAGGACATGAAACCGTTGCCGGTTTCGTTGTTGTAGCCGACAGCAATCACGGCGGGATGATGAGCATAGCGTTTGGTCATTGTGTCCGCAAGAATTCCCAACTCGCGCACATAGCCCGGATCGCCGATGTTGTCCATGTAACGTTCCGCCGGAGGAATGCGCGTGCCGTTCTGGCTGACGAGATCGACGCCGGGGTACGCGCGATGCAGCCAGATCGGCGCCGGAGAACCCGGAATGTCAAGGATCACCCTGATGCCGGCCGCCTGCATCTTGTCCATCACCTTATCGAACCACTCGAAGGTGAATTTTCCTTGCGATGGCTCAAACGAGTCCCAGGAAAGATCGCCCATGCGCACAACGTTGAATCCCGCGCGCTTCATGATCGCAATGTCTCGATCGATCTGTTCGGGTGTGCGATCGATGGGCTGATAACAAGTTCCCACAAAGAGTCGCCCGGGGCCCGGCCAGTTGGGATGCACAGGAATATCCTGGGCTGCGAGGTCTGTGCCCATGATACCAACAATGACGAGAAGGAAGGCGAACCGCGCGGTTGCGGTTTGCATACGAGTAATACTCGCCGCCAGATCGAAAGCGAAGCGACGGCGCGGTGAAATTGGAGTGCTCATTTGCTTTCGAATCTTTCCATTGCGTGTGCAAATCAGTGAGAAGATAGCAGGCTCTCTTGACGGCTCGGGAGTTAGGTTACCCGCGGCCGAGCCAGCGCATCAAAATCTGAGCACCTCAAAGCGGCTTGAGCGGGGTCGTCAGCGGAGTTTTGGGCAACGCCCAGTTTGGTCAGGGCTACGGCCGAACAGGCACCCCCGATCCATTGCAGCATATCTCGCCGATTCATCGTCATCACGATCCTTTCTGTACCATGCAAGCGCATGGGGAAAACACAAGGCAACTTGGGATTTCAATGTGTGTTTGCAGCCTGCATGGCCGTGCGCAGTCTCTGCTCCGCATCGGCGTTCCAGTAGCCGCAGTCCAATTCGAAGAACACCGAGGTATAGGGAAGCAACCTGTTGGTCTTTACCAGCAGAATCCGAAAAAGTGTGGCCGCCTGATCCAACTTGCCGATGATCTCTTGGTGAGGAATCTGACGCACCGGCTGCCCCTGCAGCAATTGCGAAAGCTGCCGGCGATAGAGTTCAATGCCCGGCGCGTCTTCCTCTTGCAAATACGACAACTCCGCGTCTGTGTAGATATTGGCGCGGACATGCTCTGAATTGGCGATGGCCTCCATCACCTTGCGAAGCACTTCGATCTGCGGCTCGCAGCTTACGATGGTTTCAATCCCGGGATTCGACTGCAGGGGATAGGCTGCGTCGGCCACCACGATCCAATTGCGATGGCCAAACAAAGGGAGCCGTTCCAGCAATATGTTTTCCCACCCCGGCGTGTCGATCTCGCTCATGTCTGCACCTCGATTTGCCTCTCCGAAGCAAACGCCACGGCTATTTTCTTCATGGGCAGACAGCCACTTTGCCGCAACGACCCGAGGCCATGAGCGCATAAGCATCTGCCGCCTGTTCGAGAGCAAAGCGGTGGGTGATGATCTCTTCCGGATGTAGATTCCAGCGCACCAGGCGCTCGACCAGTTCTTCCATCAGCCAGGTCGAAGTAACCCACGATCCATAGATCGTCTTCTGGTCATGAATGATGTCGGGCGAAGGATTGAAGCTGACCGTGCCGCCTTCACCGATCATTACCATCTTGCCCCACTTGCGCGTAGCACGAATGGCTGTCGCACGTGCCTGTGCATTGGCGGAGCAATCCACGGAGCGCTCAACGCCCCTTCCATTGGTGAGGTCGAGAACCTGCGCAACATTGTCTTCGGAGGAAGCCAATACGTGATCGCAGAGCCGGAGCTTCAAAGCCAGTTCCAAGCGCTCCTGGCTTATATCAATGCCGATGATGCGGTTGGCGCCCAACTTGCGGCAGAGCGCGCCGGCAGCCAGCCCCACCGGACCAAGGCCGGTAATCAGCACATCGTGATTGCCGCCGATGCCGATCTTCTCCAGTCCTTCATACACCGTTCCAAAGCCGCACGCTACCTGCGCGCCGTCCGCATAGGTAAGCGACTCGGGAAGAAGAATCAGATCCTTCTCTTCCGCGATCATGTACTCGGCCATGCCGCCATCGCGCTGCCATCCATACGCGCGACGATACGTGCCGTCAGTGCACGAGATCATATAGCCGCGACGGCAGTCATTGCAGACTCCGCAACCCGAGATGTGATACACGATTACGCGGTCTCCAAGTTTGAAGCGACGGCATCCCGGGCCAGCCTCCACAACCAGTCCCGAAGGCTCATGTCCTGCGATGACGCCCTGGTATCCTTCCGGCCCTTTTCCCAGATGTTCGTGATAGATGCAACGGATATCGGATCCGCAGATGGTAGAGGCTTTCACCTCCAACAGCACCTCGCCATGTCCCGGCGCAGGTACTGCAACCTCGCGCACTTCCACAGTGCTGTTGCCAGGCAGATAGGCTGCCTTCATCGTTCTACTCATAACTATTCTCTCCGGACTCTGTTACGTCGATCGTCTGTGCGGTTGGCTACGTCGGCGTCACAACACCGTTCACATCCCAAAGATCTTCCCAGCTCTGGTTGTCTTTCCAAAGAAAGACCTGCCCCTTGATGAGGCGGCAATTGCGATCGATTCCGGCAATCGCTTGCATCTCTTCATCGGTCAACGGATTGGCGATCGATGCGCGCAGATTGGCCAAATAATTGCGGCGTGTTGTCGAAAAAGGAATCGGTGTTTGACCGCGCTGCACGGCCCACTGAATGCAGATCACCGCCGGATGAACGCCATGCTGCTCGGCAATGGCGCGGATCACAGGATCTTCCGTGGGCGATGTGTCTTCGGGAGTGCGGTCGCGCTCGGGACGAGCCGGAGAACCTATCGGCGAATATCCGATTGGTTCGATGCCGCGTTCCTTCAGATAGGCAAAAAGGTCGGGCTGCTGAAAATGCGGATGCAATTCCATTTCGTTGACAGACGGCTGGATGCGCGCATCGCGCAGCAATAGGTTCAGCTTGGGGATGGTCATGTTCGAGGTGCCGATATGCCGCACAAGACCACGGTCCACCAGTTCTTCCATCTGCCGCCAGGTGCGCATGTAACTCTCATGGATGTAGGGAACGGCATGAGGGTTACGCGCGCTGACATCGCAGCCCGTGGGATGATGATTGGGAAAAGGCCAGTGCACAAGATAGAGATCGAGGTAGTCGAGCCGCAGATCGGCGAGCGAGCGCTGACAAGAGCCGATCACTTCGTCGTGGCAGTTGTTCCACACTTTGGAGGTAACCCACAGTTCCTCGCGGCGTAGGCCTTCGACAAACAACTTGGCGAAACTTCGGCCAATCTCGGCCTCGTTGCCGTAAACCGACGCGCAGTCTATATGCCGATACCCACTGCGTACCGCATCGTAGACGGCATCGGCAACAGCTTGCGGGGTCACATGATCGGAACCGAAGGTGCCCAGGCCGACGGCTGGCATACTCGCGCCGCTTGCCAGCTTGCGTTGCGGAATCTGTGCGGGATCAACCGAATCCGGCGCGTATTGGAAATGCGAGGCGAGAGGATCCATAAAACTCCTGCTGCAGTTAACGCTAACTTGATCGGATACGAGGCTAGCGCACAAATGCGGCAATTGTCAATAAAATACGGACTTAATGCCCCAACATCGTTGAAATCGCCGAGTAAGTTAACGATGAAGTAGTAAAATCAAATCCAACGCATGCCTCTGGGGGCCGCACCTTCAAGGCGAAAGGAAAAGGGCAAATCCATGACGGTTCGCCTCAAGGATGTGGCAAAGGATCTTGGCTTGTCCGCGGTCACAATCTCCAAGGTTCTGCGCGACCATCCCGACATCGGCGAGGAGACGCGCAAGCGCGTACTCAAGCGGCTGAAAGAGATGAACTATCAGCCCAATCTGGCTGCTCGCTCGCTCATCACCGGCCGCACCTGGACGCTGGGCATCCTTGTTCCCGACCTGCTGCATCCATTTTTTGCCAGCATCGCCCAGTCCATCGCGCAAGCGATTCAGCCCCATGGCTACAGCCTTTTGATCATGTCGTCCGATGAAGATGCGGCAACCGAGCAGCGAGGTATCGCGGATCTTCTGGCCCGGCGGGTTGAATGCATGATGATCGCATCCGCGCAGTGGAGTGTGGAGAGTTTTCGCCGGATTGAGGAGCAGAAGACGCCCTATATTCTGCTGGACCGCCAGTTCGCCGGACTGGATGCAAACTTTGTCGGAGTCGACGATCAGGCCGTCGGCATGCTGGCCACGCGGCACCTAATCGAACAGGGATGCCATCACATCGCGCACATTCGCGGACCTGAGGTCAGCACCGCCCTGGGACGATTGGAAGGCTATCGCAAGGCATTGTGTGAAGCTGAGATGCAGTCGCGGCCCGGCCATGTTTCCTCTCTTGGAAACTCCGGCGATCACCGCGGCGAATTCGGCGGCTATGAAGCAGCGCGCGAACTGCTGAAGAGCAAAACTCGACCGGACGGCATCTTCTGTTTCAATGACCCATCGGCGCTCGGCGCCATGCGCGCGATCCTCGATGCGGGATTGCGCATTCCCGAAGATATTGCCGTTGTCGGCTGCGGCAATCTCTCCTACTCCGATTTCTTGCGCGTCCCACTCTCTTCGGTCGATCAAGGCAGTGAAGAAATCGGTCGTCAAGCCGCTCAACTGGCGATGGAATTGATTGCGCAAAAGATTCCTTCTCCTCCGACCAGAAAACTCACCCATCCCCATTTGGTCGTCCGAGCATCCAGTAATCGGTTGCGCGATGTGTGTAATTCCCGATCCATGGCGCGAACACGCATCTGATCGCAGCGGCGGACAGTTGTTCGTAATCAGCCTCGCGCGTCGCCACCAGCGCTATGAGTTCTGTATGCACTGGTAAGCCTTCATGCGCGCCTCGCATTCTGTCCTGGCAAAGATCCTGTCACACTTCTCACCGCCGCATTGCGTCCAGTTTTTCCTCCGTAGCCTAGCGGGAGTTTACTGCGAGGTGGGGTGTTCTTCCGGAACAAGCAGAACTGAGTTTCTGCATGATAAGCACTTGCATGGTCGCCAGGCGGCGGCCATGCGTATTACCCTGTGTGGCGTCGCTCATCAAAAAGAAGAAGGCAAACACCATCTACTACGTCGTCGAGAGCGCCCGTGTCGACGGCAAGCCCCGCATCGTCCATCAGACCTACCTGGGAACCGCCGATAGCGTCGCCCGCTTGGTCCAGGACCGCACCGCTCCGGTGCCGCTGGCGGCCACCACTGTCGACTTCGGCCTGCCCGGCGCTCTGTGGCTGGCCGCCGAGAAGTCACCACATGTATCGCGGCAATGTGGCCAATGCGGAGGAGTTTCCCGAGGCGCTGCGCCGGATCGTAACCCTGCTGGAACGCAACCAGATCGCGCCTGAGACGGTAACCCCGATACTGGACAAGGGCTCGGCCGCTCTGGCCAACACTCTGGAACTGGAGAAGGCAGGCGTGGGCTGGGTCTCGGCGTTGCCATGGAGCCAGGCGCCGCCCGAGTTACGAGCGAGCCAGCAACTTACTCCGCTCTGCAGCCAGCAGCCGGGCGTGTCGGCGGTCGCCGAGAGGTCGGTGGTACACGGCAAGGAGTATCGGTGCGTGGTGAAATACTCGGCCTCGTTTGCCGCCGAGCAATTGCACAGCCTCACCACCAGCCTGAGCAGGGCCATGCAGTCCATGCGCAAGCTGTCGCGCGAACTGCTTCAACCGGGAGCCACGCATACCGAGAGCGGGCTGCGCAACCCAATACTGCCGAGTTACCCGCCCAATGGAGTTACTCGACCGTAAGTGTGATCGTCGCCGAGTGCGACAGCGCGCCCGAACTTCCGGTCACAGTCACCGTATACGTCTTTTGCTGCTGGCCAAAGAAGCCGCCGCCGGATGCGCAGCCGGTTAAGCCGAGCGCCCCAGCCAGGCTGACGCCGATCAGCAGCAACAGCATCAGGCCGCGATGCAGGCGCCTGGATGCGCGCCGCAGACGGCCCGCAAAGGGCAGCAACAGCAGTCCCAGCGCCAGCGGCGTCATGCCCCGGCTCATGCCCTTCTCAGATTGGATCATCGCGTTTGTCTGCGGCAGTTGAATCGTCAGCGTCACCGTGGTTGCGCCCGTGCCCGCCTTCAGCACCGAAGGCGAAAAGCTATAAGTCGCGCCTGCCGGCAGCCCGCTCAGCGAAAACGCGACGTCTTGAGCAAACGCGCCGCCCGCGGGAGGAGCTACGACAAAGGTGAACTCCGCCGTCGAGCCAGGCGTCAGCGTCTGATTCACACCGTTGACATTGGTGTCGATGCTGAGTGTGAAGTCCTCCACTAACTCCGGCAGCGCGCTGCTCGCTGCGCTCAGGAAGTTTGTGTCGCCCGTGTAATCCACCGTGATGGAGTGCGTCCCCACGGCAAGCGTCGCGGTCGTCAACGTGGCCGAGCCGTTTACCAGTGCGGTCGTACCCAGCGGCGTAGTGCCGTCCAGGAAGGTCACGGAGCCGGTAGGCACTCCCGCCGCGGAAGAGACCGTCGCGGTCAGTGTAACGGCGTTTTGCACGAAGGTCGTCGATGTGCTGGCCGTCAGGCTCACCAGTGGAAATGCCTGCAGAACGGTGATGCTTTCGGACACTGGCGCCGCAGCTGTGTAGTCGGCGTTTCCTGCCTGGTTGGCCATGAGCTGTATCATGCCCGCGCCGGTCACGGTCAAGATGTTGCCGCCGATCGTCGCCGGACCTGAAACCAGCGTGAAGACCACCGGATTACCAGATGCGCCGCCATTGGCCGTCAGTGTCAGGGGCGCTGTGCCGAAAGGCACGCCCGCGGCATAAGCCAGCGTGCCTGCGCCGAACGTGATCGATTGCGGCGCGTCGTTGACGGTCAACGACACGCTGGCGGTAGCGGAGGTGTAGTCGTTAGCATCGGTTGGCGTGAATGTAACTGAAAGCAGCTGCGAACCCGCTGCCAGGATCGTTCCGGCTGCCGGACTGTAGGCAAACGTACCGGCAACCGGTGAACTGGCATCGAGCTGGGTTGCAGTCAGCGCCGTGCCGTAGGTGATTGCGGCTGGCGTTGTCCACGTAACTGTGGACGTAGCCTGGTTGATGGTCATCGTTCCGGTCGCCGATCCCTGGTAATTCGCGTCACCGATCGTGCCTATCACCGTATAGATCCCCGCCGCCGTGGGAGCAGCGGACAAGCCATTGTAAGTGAGGTTCACCGTCAGATTGGCCGGCGAAGTGGTGGCTGTCGCCGCCCGCGCCGAACCTGTGTAAGTCTGCGTCAGGCTGCCCAGCGTCACCGTCGCCGCGGCCTTCGCGATGGTCAGCGTCCCGGTCGCCGTGCCCTGATAGTTCGGATCGTCGATCGTGCCTATTACCGCATAAGTCCCCGCCGCCGTGGGAGCAGCGGACAAGCCGTTGTAAGTGAAGCTCACTGTCAGATTGGCCGGCGTGGTAGTGGCTGTCGCCGCCAGCGCCGAACCTGTGTAGGTCTGCGTCAGGCTGGCCAGCGTCACCGTCGCCGCGGCCTTCGCGATGGTCAGCGCCCCGGTCGCCGAGCCCTGATAGTTCGGATCGTCGATCGTGCCTATTACCGCATAAGTCCCCGCCGCCGTAGGAGCAGCGGACAAGCCGTTGTAAGTGAAGTTCACCGTCAGATTGGCCGGCGCGGTAGTCGCTGTCACCGCCAGCGCCGAACCTGTGTAGGTCTGCGTCAGGCTGGCCAGCGTCACCGTCGCCGCGGCCTTCGCGATGGTCAGCGTCCCGGTCGCCGTGCCCTGATAGTTCGGATCGTCGATCGTGCCTATTACCGCATAAGTCCCCGCCATCGTAGGAGCAGCGGACAAGCCGTTGTAAGTGAAGTTCACCGTCAGATTGGCCGGCGCGGTAGCGGCTGTCGCCGCCAGTGCCGAACCTGTGTAGGTCTGCGTCAGGCTGCCCAGCGTCACCGTCGCCGCGGCCTTCGCGATGGTCAGCGTCCCGGTCGCCGATCCCTGGTAGTTTGCGTCGCTGATCGTGCCTACCACCGCATAAGTCCCCGCCGCCGTAGGAGCGTTGGCGCTGCCGTTGTAAGTGAAGTTCACCGTCAGACTGGCCGGCGAAGTGGTGGCTGTCGCCGCCAGCGCCGAACCTGTGTAGGTCTGCGTCAGGCCGCCCAGCGTTACTGTCGCCGTGGCTTTCGAGATTGAAAGACCGACCGCAATGGACGTGGCGGCGTTGTAGTTGCCGTCGCCCAAATAGCTCACAGTGACGGTATAACTTCCGGCTGTCTGGTTAGCGGGGACGGTAAGTGTCGCTGCTCCGGAATTGATCGTCGCGCTTTGCGCCGCTCCGCTGCCGATGGTGTAGCTCACATTTCCGCTCGGAGTCGCAATGCCCGCGCCTGAGAACTGCCCGGCCACGGAGATAGTAATCGAGCCCCCTGTTCCATACGTCAGGTTCACCGGCGAAGAGGGACCGCTCAGCGTCGTGCCGGCCTTGCTCACCGTCAACGCGGATGCGGCGCTGGACTGCGGACTCTCTGAAAAGTTGTTGTCGCCGCCATACTGCGCGGCGTAGGTGTGGCTGCCGACTGCAGGCACACTTACCGTATAACTTGCGCTGGCGCCGGCCACCATGCTCACCGGGGTCAGCCCGGTGGAACCGTCGTAAAAGGTCACCGTGCCTGTGGGAGAGCTGGTCAGCACTGAAGCCGGCGCAATGGCCGCCGTGATGGTCACCGGCTGTCCGTAGGTGATGGTGGTAGGCGCGGGCCTTACCGTCAGCGTGGTCGAAGCTTGCGTGTTGGTCAGCAGGAGGCTGGCCGGGGTTGCGGCCCCGCTTACACTCGCCGTCACCGCGTAGGCCGTCGCGCTGGCCGTCCCGTTTGCAGTCGCTGTCACACTGGCCGTTCCATCCTTGACCGTGGTTGCGGGCGATCCCGTAAAGGTTGCGCTCGCCCCACTTGTTGGCGAGGCAAAGGTTACCGCCGCACCCGGGACCGGGTTGCCGAATTGATCTTCCACCAGTACTTTAAGCGCCGCCGCGAATCCGGCGCCAATCACTGCCGACTGCGGTGTTCCGCCGACCACTGAGACGGAGGCAACCGGGGCCGCTGAGACCGTCTCGCTCGCCGTCGCCGCCGTCACCGATAAGTTGCCGGAAATGGCCGCCGAGTAACTGTAAGTGCCCGCGGCGGTCAGCGCGGCGCTCGACAAGTTGAACGTCGCCACGCCGCTGATTGCCGTCGCCGTGTAGGTGTTCGAGTAAATGCCCGGCCCGGTCACCGTCAGCGTGATCGTATCCGATGCCGTGGTCACAGGCGTGCCGCCCGAGTCCTCCTCGTTCACGGTCACCGTGCCGGCGTTGCCGCCCGCCGTCAGCGAGGCCGCAGGGGACGGGCTGTACGCCAGTTGCGTCACAGCGGAATTCACGTTGAACGCATTGCTCGCCGCCAAGATCGCCGCCGGTGTGGACGCCGAGTTCAGCGACAGGTTTGCCGTCAGCACATCGCCTGTGCCTGGCTGGCTAATGCTGAGCGCCGAATAAGTCGCAATCCCTGTGCTCGCCGAAGTCGAGGAAGACCCTCCGCCGAGGATGCCGCTGCCGATTGTCAGAGTGAGCGGAATCGCGGTTGTGTCTGTCCCGTCGGCAAACACGACCCCGCTCTCTTTCAGTTGCACAGTCGGCGCGGGCGACAGGTCTGCGTTCTGCACCACGGTCGAAGGCTGTTGCACGAAGGCGATGGAGTAGCTGGTCTGCACCGCGCCGGAGTCTTGGCAAGTGACAGTGCCGTAGGTTGTCGTGCGTAGCTCGCCGCGCTGATCGGCGCCGGACGCGCTCGACGGGCTGATGGCGCAGATGGCCGAACTTCCCGGCAGCGGAATCATGGTCTGCGTCGAACCGCCGTAGCCGCCCAGCGCGGCCAGCTTGGGGTCGGCGGTGACTTCGTTGGTGTTGGAAGTGCAGTTGAAACAATCCCCATTGGTGTTGTTGTAGTAAACGTTATAGCTGGCGTTAAGCGTGCCGCCCGCATTGAAAATGCCGCCGCCGGCGGTGGAGGCGGAATTGCCCGAGAAGATGTTGTTGCTCACTGTTACATTGCCATCGGCCTCAATGCCGCCTCCGTCGCCCAACGTCACGAAATTGCCGGAGAAGGTGCTGTTGGAGACCGTCGCCGTGCCGGACACGATGAAGATGCCGCCGCCGGATCCGACTCCGAAGTTCCTGGAGAACGTACTGTCGTCCACTGTCAGCGTGCCGGCACTTTCGATGCCCCCGCCGGAGCCGCTACCAACGGAATTACCGGAAAAAGTGCTCCCGGTTACCGTCAGTGTGCCGTTGCTGCTGTAAATGCCCCCGCCCGAGCCGCCTGCGTGATTGCCGGAGAAGGTGCTGTTGCTCACCGTCAGCGCGCCGCTGTTATCGATGCCGCCGCCGTTGCCACTCACGTTTCCGCCGCTGACAGTCAGATTGGCGATCGCCGCGCCGGTGACGCCGGAGCCGACGGTCAAGACAGAGAAGTTGCTCGACGAACCGCCGCCGGCAACCGTTACCAGATTGGTCAGCGTGGCCCCGCTGCCGCTGGTTGCGCCGTCGATGCTTGTATTCGCCGGAATGTTCAGTGTGCCGTTGCTCAGAGCGATGGTGTTCTCGGCCGCCGTGTTGGTGGCCGCAAATGCCGTTGCATCGAAGCTGATGTTGGCCGCAACCGCGCTGCCCGCATTCAGCAGCGCGTCGCGCAGGCTGCACGATGGATCGCTGCCTGTTCCCGGCGTGGCTTGCGCGGTGCAGTTGGTGGCCGTGCCCGAATCATCCTTGTTGGTCGTCACCACCAGGTTTGGCGCAAAGTTCGCAGTCACGATTTCGGCGGCATTCATGGGGATGGTAGTGCTGGACGACGTTGGGTTAACCACCGCGTCCGGGCTCGACGTCCAGCCGACGAAGGTATAACCGGTGTTCGCAATGGCCGTCAGCGGCACGCCCGTGCCCTGCGTGTAGAGGTTCCCGGAGGCCGGGGTCACCGTGCCGCCCGCTGCCGGGTTGGCCGCCGTGGTCAGCCGATATTGCGGCAGTTGCACCGTCAGCGTGAAATTCTGCACGACGGGGGAGCCGACGCCGTTGCTCGCGGTTATCGTGAAGGTTTCGGTGCCCGTCGCGGTCGGCGAGCCGCTGAACAATAAAGTGCCGGTGCCGCTGCCTGGGATATTGACTCCCGGAATCGCGTTTTGAACGTTGGATATCGAAAGCGACACGGCAGGGTAGCCCGTAGTAGTCACCGTAAAGGAGATTGGCGAGCTCACAAGGAAGGTGGCGTTGTTCGCGCTGGTGAAGGACGGAGACTCATCGTTGGTCAAGCCGAAACTGGCCGGCGTAGCCGGGCTGTCGGTGACGGTGACTGAGTATGGACCGCCGGCCGTCCCATTGGCCGTGAACGTGCCGGCATTGGCGATGCCGCTCGGATTTGTACTGACCGCGATCGTGTTGCTGTTGTTGCCGAAGGTTCCGCTGGCTGCCGAAGCCGGCGCGGTAAATGTCACGCTTGAGCCGCTGATGGGAATGCCCCCCGCGTCCGTCACCGTCACCGCCAGGGGTATGGCAAAGGGCGTCGAGATCTGCGTCGATTGCGTTCCGACGCCGCTGAGGCTGATCGAGGCTGGCGTCTGCACCACAAAGAAGGTGACAGTGCCGCTGATAGCGGAGCCAAGCGCGCCTCCTCCGGAAGCAGTAGCGGCGTTGGTGGTGGTGTTGATCGGAGCCGCCGCGGGAACGCTGACCGGGATGTCGATCACCCCAAAGGTCGCGCCTCCGTCAACCTGTTGCGTGCTGGTGCAGGTCAACGTACTTGTTCCGGAACAACTCCAGCCGTTGGTGGTGAAAGAAGCAGATGCGGCAGAGTAACCCACGGGCAAAGTTTCGGTCACCATGGTAGTGCCTTGCGTCACGCTTCCCGCGCCGGCCGTGTTGCTTACCGTAACGGTGAGGGTCCCGCCGGTCTGCCCCTGGGTGAAAGTGCCGGTGTCCCCTTCGCTCACACTGAAGTTCGGAGGCGGAGCGATTGTGATCGCGTCGATATTCGAAGTCGTGGAACTGACTCCAGCGCCACTCGCCGTGACGCTGTTATCGAGGGTTCCTGTGGCGTCGTTGGCCACGTTAACATCGATCGTTAGAGTTGGGTAGGCGCTTCCCTGGGCAATCGCACTGTCATTCGTGCATGTTACTGTCTGGCTCATCGCCGAGCAGTTCCAGTTAGTACCCGAAGAGCCCACGTACGTGAAGGACGAGTTCAGCGTATCGGTCACCGTCATAGGATTCGTGCCGGTTGGGTCGCCGGTTGGCCCAGTGGACCCGTTGTTGTCAATGCCCACTGTCAAGGTCGCACCTGACTGCCCCTGCGTAAAACTGCCGGTATGGGACGCATCCACTGAAACGGTCGGCAGGTTCTCGGTCAGGTTCACGCACCATCCATTGGCCGCGCCGAACGTTGCGTTCGGAAAGCCCGAACTGAAAAACAGCTTCCAGTCGCCGTTCGCATCGCTGCCATTGGTGAAGATGTCGGCAAATTTAGAGGAGGCGCCGAGGGTCGTGGGCGCGGCATAACTGAAATTGCCTGCCGTTGGCGCGGGGTAAAAACCGCTCGTGCTGGAGGTGAAGGTATCGCCGACATCGAGATAGCTTTCGTAAGCGGTCGGCTTGTAGTCGCCGGGACTGAGATTCACATTTCCAGAAGACACTTCGCCGTTGGCGCCATTGTCCTCAAAAACATAGTTGCCGGCCGAAGCTGTGCTGTTGCCGTTGGCGCCCTGTGTGGTGTTGGAGAAGAAGTCCAGCGCGGCTCCCGACGGACCCTCCACAAGGGACGCGAGTTCCATCAGGCCATAGGTGGAATTCACGGAGAAGTTGGTGAGCTGAACGCCGACCGTGTTGAGGGTGCCGGGAAGATTGGTCACCGTAATCACCGATGGATTCGGCGTGAAGGGACCGGCGTTGGTCGCACCTTGAATTTGGACCGCTCCCGGGTTGCAGTACTGCCAAGTGTTGCTGTTCACGTTTGTCGCCGTGGTTGCGGTGTCGATGCGCTGATGCAGCACGGCGGAGAAGCTTTCGTTGTCCTCGTTCGTCACACCGCTATAGTTCGCCGTGATCGCGTGGTCGCCTTCGCTCAGCGAATGGGTGGTAAACGTCGCCACTCCACTGCCGTTCAACGTAACCACGTTGTTGCCGCTCACCGTGCCGGCAGGAGCCGCGTTGTTGTCCAGGAAGGTCACCGTACCGCCGGAGGTCACCGGATTGCCGCCGCTGGTCACAGTGGCCGTGAAGGTCAGGGGTTGCCCAGTAGTCGCGGGATTTTTGCCGGATGTCAATGCGGTTGTGGTCGAGTTGCCGGAGTTGAACGTAAAGGCGATGCACCAGCCGCTGTTGATATTGGCGCCTTCGCCGACAAGAGAGTACAACGCCCAGTCGCCATTCGCGGTGGCCCCGTTGAAGGCCTCTCCGAAGGTGTATATGTTCGTATAAGGTTTGTAATCGTTATTGTCCTGCCCGTACGGAAGAGCGAAATTGACGATCGACGGGACCTGGGGAATATTCGAATCGATGGACGGCGCTGTCGATGCGGGGAAATAATCCGGGTTCGCCTGGTTATTGTCGTCGGTTGGCAGGTAAGGGCCGCCTCCGGGCGTCCCGGTGCCGTATGGCACGTACCCGCTGGCGGAATCTTCAAATGTCAGGTTCGCTGCACTGGTCGGCCCGTTTTGTGCAAACCCCGAGTCGAAGAAGTCCAGGTTTTGCGCTCCGCCGCCGGGCGCAACCAACAGGAACTGGCCGGAAACCCCATTGACCGTCCCTTGAAGCCCCTCCAACTCCACCGTGACATTGGCCACGGACTTACTGTACGTGCCGCTGGGGATATTGATGACGGAGGGATAAGCCAGACCAGGGTTGCCACCTTCCGGGTCCGCGACCGAGCTGTTATTGCACCATGTGTCCCCGGTTGTGTTCTCCGCAGTGACTTCCATCAGTTGCGTGATGGAGGAGCTGCTCTGCCCGTAATTCCCGCTCGGCGTGTATTGGGCCGCGATGGAATTATTGCCCTGGGCCAGCGAGACCGTGCAATGTGCGACGCCGCCGCTCACGGCGACGCCGACGCAGTTGGAGATGTTTGCGCCGTTTGCCTGGAAGGTTACGGAGCCGGTTGGCGTCCCTGAACCGGATGTGACAGTCGCCGTAAACGTCACCGAACCGCTAGTCGCCGAGTTGGGATAGGATGACGGATTCGCCGAGCTGGAGAGCGCTGTCGTCGTAGGGGTGGCCGCGGAAAACGTAAGAATCAGATTCCATCCCGTGATCGAAAACGGGTCTACACCTGGATAGGGATCGTTATCGATGAGATAGAGCGTCCAGGTCCCGTTTGCCTGCGTCCCGCCAAATCTACCATTCAGCGTAGCGGAGCCATCGCTCTGCGGATAGTCGGCCGTATTTTCCGCTGTCGGGAGCGGAGGCGGGAAATCGCCATCGTAATTGGAGTAAGAGCTGGGCGCCACAGTATATGGCATATACGCCGTTTGCCATCCTTCATACTGTTCGCCCAGCGATCCTGCGCCGTTCGGCGCAGAGTGCGCGCCGTCCAAGATCGTTATGGTGTCGGGGTGGCTGCCGGTTGTGGACCCTTGCAGCCCGTCACAGCTGGGTACCGGGGTTTGATTTTCGTCGCAACCGTCGATGCCACTGCCCGTCTGGTAAAGCAGCACCAGTTGCGCTCCGCCCGGTCCCTCCAGCAGGAATTCCGCATACCCCAAGCTGTCAAACGAGGCCTGATTCGCGTACGGACCTGTCGTGTACTCCTGACTGTCCGATTTGACGCCTAGCAACTGCACCTCGACAGTTGCCACCGAGCCTGGTGCGCCGGTCACCGAGATGGTGGAGCTGACGGGCGAAGCGTCACTCGTTGTAAACGATGCGGCTCCGCCGGAGTAAGTCGTCTGCGCCCCCGCCGTCATAGGCAGCAGCAGAGCGGCCAGCACAACCAACCCTGGTAGCAGAACTCCGAAACGAGGACTGCTCTTGCGGCGCACGACGGCGCCGCAAGCAAGGGTGAAAAATGGCGCTGGGTACGTTCGGGGAGATTCCACGGGCTGGGAGTCGAAGTTCAACCTCTGGGCTGACTCCATCGAATGCAAATTCAAAGCAAAACGCTGGCGCGGAACGCCAAAAACGGTGGGGAAGAACATGGCTAACGTCCTGGAACATCCTAAGTGCGCGGGTTTTGAGTCAAGTTATAAGAACCGCCAATCTCGTACACAGGCGTGTGGAAACCCTGGCTGTCGGCGTTTGACCCGTAATAGTGCTGGGAAGCGCGAAGGAAAGTCCTTGCGAGCTTCCTCGCTGGGTGCCGACGCAGGTACCGTTTTGCATTCAATAGACGACGTACTGCGCGAGTTCTTATCCTCGGCAGACGAATCTTATGTCGTACTGTTGCGTTCTTGACCCCTCGCGATCGCGAGTGTCTGCTGTAACAGGGAAGCGGGGAAATCGACGGAGGTCCAACCAAATATAAGCATCGATTTTGTTTCAGGTCAAGCATCAATTTCGCGCGGTTACTTTCAGTTACTATCCGTCACGAAATCTAGGTTTGTCCGGTTTCCCCCATGGCTGCTTTTCGTTCCTCGGCGTAACCTACTGAATTCATGCGTGATGCATGTAGTGCCGATGCACTCTCTTTTCGCTGCGCAAAAAGAGAGTGCGTTCCAAGCTTCGTCAGACGCCGTTCGGACCCTCGTCTTTCTGAAGACGTGAGGGTTTGTTCGCGCCCTGCATTGATTCCCTTCGCTGTCCGGACGGTGAGAGTGTAGCCGTGACTACGCGCATGTCAAGGCCAGGCCGCTGGCGCGGCGCCTTCGGCAGCCTATGACATGCACGCAGTCGCGGCGAAAGACTTCCCAGCTATTCCGGGCAGCTAAGAGAATCCCTCAGAGCCTGTTTACGATCTTCGGTCATGACCTTCCGAGGTCACCAAGGTAGATATATGCGGCTTCTCCGTCAGCGCGGTAGATCTGAGAAATGGAGCCAAGAAAGCCGTATCCAAGCGATATCAGCCTTGCGCAGTTCGAGTTGATTCGTCCCTTGTTGGAAGGCGTGCGCAAGCGCACCAAGCCGCGCAGGGTGGATTTGTATGAGGTCTTCAACGCGGTGCTCTACCTGCTCAAGAGCGGCTGTCAGTGGCGCATGCTCCCAGAGGGGTTTCCCAACTGGGGCACGGTTTACTCGTATTTTGCCAAGTGGAGCGCAACCGATCAGGACGGAACGAGCGCTCTGGAGCGATCCTTAAAAAAAATCTGTTGGCGAGGCCCGCGAGAAACCGGGGCGCAACGCCATGACCAGTTTTTCGATCGTTGACGCGCAAAGCGTGAAGAACACCGACAGCGCCGAGCGGAAGGACTACGACGCGGGCAAAAAGGTCTCCGGCATCAAGCGGCATATTGCGGTTGATACGCAGGGAATGCCGCATGCTGTCGCCGTAACCACGGCCGAGGTGACGGACCGCAATGGCGCTGTGCAGGCCATCGAGCGGTGCAAGTCGAATCTGGAGTTGGTGGAGAGCGTACTGGTTGACGGAGGGTACACGGGCCAACCATTCGCAGAAAGTGTCATGGAGCAACTGAAGGCTACGGTTCTTTGTTCTCGCCTGTGGCATTCGACCATAACGTTGACCGCTGCAGCCGAACAGCGCGCAAGGCAGGCAAAGCCCGCGGATTGGCACCCTGCCCATTTGCACCGTAGTATAGCGGCCCGGCCTTTACTCTGGTTCGACCGTTCTCCTTTGCGGATTGCGCCAACGATCTGGCTTCGGATCCGAGGCGGCGCACGACATTCGACTTCGCAGGCGCCGTGACCGATCAGCACGCGAAGTCGCCCAGCATCCGGGTTTTCATGTGTCGGACGGCAGTGTGGGTTGTCCGGCCGGAACAGCGTCTCCCGTTCCATACCGCCTTACCGCATCAAAGAAGAGAAACAGCTTGAACGCGGTGCCGCTTCAGCGTTTCTTTTGCTAAGCTTGTCAACGATGATACGGACTGGCGGGATAGCGAAAGCCGAGTGTATAGCAAACATTGCAGGAGGCCGTATGGCAGACACAAATGCCCTTATTGAGCAGGCGTACTGCGCATTCAACAAGCGGGACATCGACGGTGCTTTAGCACTGATGACGCAAGACGTGAGGTGGCCCAAGGCATCGGAGGGCGGCAAAGTTGTCGGAAAGGAAGAGATCCGCGCCTATTGGACTCGACAATGGGGCGAGTTTGATCCCAATGTTGAACCGCTAGCAATCACCGAGGAAGACGGAGGCAAGGTCCGCGTCAGGGTGCACCAACTCGTCAAGAGCCTTCAAGGGGATGTTCTTTCGGACAGCGAAGTTCTCCACATATTCACTGTGAACACCGGACTTATAGCAGCCATGGACCTTGGGGGCGAGGCCGATCCAACTGCTGGTCCGTCTGCCGCATTCGAACATCACTCCTAACTGGCTACCCACCGTGGAGAGTGAAAGCAGGAACGCGCCTCGATAAGCAAGAACGGACAGCAGGCCACATTCTTTGCGCAACCGGATCGCTCCCGACAAGTCGCCTTTCCGACTGTTTTCCGCGACCTTCGGGCTCCGGATGATTGCCTCTCCACCGGAGCTTTCCTCGTGGATTGCGGGGTTGTGCAATACTGGTGCGTTCCGAAGACAGGCGCTTTGGCCGTGGCCTGGTGAGGGTCGATGCGGAAGACAAGTATGCGATTTGGCGCAGTGGGTTGCTTGGGCCTGGTTCTTGGCCTGTTCTCGGGTCTGCCGGGCGGGGCTTGGGCCGGGCGTGGGCAGCAAGTGGATGCCGCGCAGCAAAGTGCCGCGGACGCAACCGCTCCGACGCTCTCGATTGCGGCGCGCGAGGTGTTGCTGGATGTGGTGGCGACGGATCGCGCCGGGCATCCGGTGACCGGTCTGACGGCGGCCGACTTCAAGCTGACCGAGGAAGGCGAAGCGCAGCGGTTGGCGCATGTGGAGGAGCATCATCCCATGAGCGAGGCGGAACTTGCGGTGCTCAAGTCGGCCCCCCCGCTGCCCGCGAATACCTTTACCAACTTCGCGCCCATCCAGAACGGCAATGCCCAGACGGTGATCCTGCTGGATTCCCAGGATACGCGGCTGGATACGCAGATGGAGTTGCGGGAACAACTGATCGACGCCATCAAGCATTTGCCCTCCGGGACGCCGGTGGCGATCTTCCAGATGGATACGGAGATGCGCCTGGTGCAGGGATTTACGACCGATATGCAGGTGCTGCTGGAAGCGGCCAAAAGCAAGCGGGATCAGCCGTCGCTGAGGAAGCCGGCGCGCGGCTCGCGCGAGGAATATATGCGCGCACGCGGCGAGATGCTGAGCGAGGGCTTCCAGGCGATCGGGCGCTACCTGGCGGGATTTCCGGGGCGCAAGAACCTGATCTGGCTGACCGGGTCGATTCCGAGCACTCTGCTGGAAGATCCAACCGGAAACTCGTTTGACCGGACCTTCCGAGACGATTTCAGCATCATGGGGAACGATGCCGGAGAGTTGACGGATGCTCTGACCCTGAGCCGGGTGGCTGTGTATCCGGTGGACGCGCGAGGATTGCAGGCGCCGCCGGCCTTTTCGGCGAGCAGCAATGGGCGCGGATCGACCGCGGGGATCATGCGCTTTGAGGGCCGCCAGGGAGCAGAGCATATCGGCTTCGATGTGCTTGCCGAGGCGACCGGCGGCAAGGCGTTTTATAACAGCAATGGCCTGAAAAATACGATTGCCGGGATTATCGGCAACGGATCGAACTATTACACGCTGGCGTACGCCACCACCAACAAGACCTGGAATGGGCAGTTTCGACACATCAAGCTCACGGTGGACCGTCCCGGCGTGCAACTGCAAAGCCGGCAGGGATACTTTGCCGTGGACCGCGACAAGCAGGAGCAGCGCCTGCTTGCGGCGCGGCAAAAGCTGAAGAACGGCGGCAAGCCGTTTGGCGACGAAGAGCTTGAAGCGTTGCAGAACGGGATAGACAGGACTAGAACGACCGGGACCGGCGCGCTGGTCAAACATCCCCGGGGCGGCTTCCGCGCGGCGATGGCGCTGGGGATTGTGGCCCCCACGGAAGTGATTCTGACGGCCAGCCTGGCGGTGGGCGATCAGGTGATCAAGCCGGCAAAGAATGTACCGTTGCCGCCAGATAACTACCTGGAAGCCGAGTACCGCGGGAAGCCATTTCGGGTGTACACGGTGCAGATCCAGGCGGATGGGCGGGGACTGCGGCTGACACAGTCTACGGATGGAATGCGGCACGGGTCGGTCGAGTTTGTGACGCTGGTGCTGGACGCGACCGGGAGCCGGGTGAATTCGCAACTGACAACCGCGGTGCTGAATGTGAACGAGGCGCACTATCGACGCATCCTGGCGAGCGGATTGCCGGTAAAGCAGCAGATCGCGGTGCCGGTGAAAGGGAATTACTTCCTGCGGGTGGGAGTGCACGACGTGGCCAGCGACCACATTGGAGCGGTCGAGATTCCGGTGGATCAGGTCCGGCCCGGGGTTTCCGGCCAGGGACTGCGGCCTTGAGAGGGGTTTCAGGCTGCTGGTGGGCGGGGTGAGCGATTTTCGGAAGGCGCCCGGGGGGGCTTTGCCCACAAAGTCGCAAAAATGCCTTTTTTGCCCAAAAACTCAACTTCCTGCCCAAAAAGTGCAGACTGTGCTCTGGAGTGCCGCAGAGCGGCTTCTCCAGCCGGTGAACTGGCGCGTGGCAGGTATTGTCGTTAGCAAGTAGAAATGTCCGCTTTTCGTAGCAAATGAAATGTCCGGTTTAATTAACTGTCAGTCGTCGCCGAGGCGGTGGAAAAGTGCGAATCCCGCGTAGTTTGCGGGATTTGCAAG